>JGI26118J46590_1000008_pt1 | contig 57824 bp, 50 predicted proteins | sample AOAMet_66_BLW_10_2_FD_46590 | JGI IMG/M metagenome (IMG submission 46590)
CCAGAAGGTGGCGAGCGCGGTGGAACAATTTTGGTGGAAGGCACACCGGAAGACATTGCAGCCTGCGAAGAGAGCTTTACAGGACAATTTTTGGCTGAAATGCTAAACTAACTGCTTCCGTATTGTTCAAGGGGCGTAGGCAATGGCAGTCAGTTCGCCCCCGTAGGGGGCGGTGAACATCATGGCCATTACTCGTGTCGAAGTCACGCCAAAACAAGGACCNGGTATGCGCGATGTTCGTGGCGATGTTGTCCGCCGACAGCTCGCATCCGATCACTCAATCTCAGTTCCTGAAGTCAGGAGCATCGTCGGCTATCTGATCAAATCCGAAATCCCTTCAGATTCGATTGAATCAAGGGTGAACGACTTGTTCGCAGATCCAATCATAGAAGATGCCTCAACAAACACACTGATGCTCACCAGCGCCACTCATTTCCCAACGACGCCAGATGCGATTGTCACGGTTGGATTCAAGGCCGGCGTGACCGATAACCCAGGTTCAGCAGCACTTGACGGCTTCCGCACCATTTTTCCACAAGCCAACGATGCATCAATTTCGACCTACATCACATACGCTTTCTTTGGCTTGCCCGAACAGGTGGATGTCTCATGGCTCGCCAACACCCTTCACAACAACCTCATCGAACGTGCGTTGGTTGCCGATGCTGCGGCGTGCGCAGTTGGGCGATGGCCAGAAATCGAGTACACAGAGAAACCCCCTCAAACATTCGAAGCACCATCTCATATCGATATGGAAATCTCTGACGAGGCACTGATCGAACTTTCAGAAACAGGCCTTCTCGCACTCAACCTTGAGGAAATGCAAACCATCCAGGCCCACTACCGAGACGACACGGTTCGACAAGCAAGGACGGAGGCTGGAATTGTTGCAGACGCGCCAACGGATGTTGAATTGGAGTGCCTTGCCCAAACATGGAGCGAGCATTGTAAGCACAAGATTTTCGCCTCAAAAATCCATCATATCGACACCGAAACTGGCGAGGAAGCCACCATTGATTCAATCTTCAAGACGCACATCATGAAGCCAACACATGACATGCAAAAAGAAGTCGATTGGCTCCTTTCAGTGTTCCACGATAATTCCGGTGTCATCGCGTGGGATGACGAGTGGAGTGTGTGCATGAAAGCCGAAACTCACAATTCCCCATCCGCCCTTGATCCCTATGGCGGTGCAATGACAGGCATTGTTGGCGTGAACCGCGACATTCTTGGTACTGGATTGGGCGCCCGCCCAATTGCTAACACCGACGTGTTCTGCTTTGGGCCACCAACTTGGGAAGGCAACCTTCCAGACAACCTCTTCCACCCTTCCCGTGTGTTCCGTGGTGTTCACGCAGGCGTGCGAGTCGGCGGGAATGAATCAGGAATTCCAACAGTCAATGGAGCCATTGTATTCGATGACCGTTACATTGGCAAGCCACTGGTCTACTGCGGCACCATCGGAATCATGCCACGACGTCTTCCAGACGGCCGGGAAAGTCACATCAAGACACCAGTAGCAGGCGACATCGTCTACATGGTTGGCGGCCGAGTTGGCTACGACGGCATTCACGGGGCAACCTTCTCGTCCCTCGAACTCACAGAAGAAAGCCCTTCAAGCGCCGTACAGATTGGTGACCCAATCACCCAGAAGAAAATGATCGACATGGTCCTCGAAGCCCGCGACTTGGGCCTGATCACCTGCATCACCGATAACGGAGCAGGTGGCTTATCTTCATCAATTGGTGAAATGGCAGAATACACCAATGGATGTGAAATCGACCTTGCAAAAGTACCACTCAAGCAAGCAGGTCTTTCCGCTTGGGAAATTTTGGTTTCAGAAAGTCAAGAGCGAATGACGATCGCCGTCAAAGAAGAAGACTGCGATGCGTTCGATGCGCTCGCTGCACTGCACGAAGTCGAAGCGACCGCTGTTGCAACCTTCACCGACAGCGGCGTCTTCCATGTCAAATATGACGCGACAACCGTTGCCTATCTTCCGATTGAATTCCTTCACGACGGCGTTCCTCAGCTGCAACTTGAATCTGAATGGACGGCACCAATCGTGGAACCATTCGTTCCACCAACCGATGCCGATCATGCCGACCTTTTGTTGAAGATGCTCGCCCGACCAAACATTGCAAGCAAGGAAACATGGGTTCGTCAATACGACCACGAAGTCATTGCCCAAACTGCAATCAAACCGTTTGTCGGCGTGAAGCGCGACGGACCAGGTGATGCAGGTCTGATTGCTCCAATTCATGGTAACCCACACGGCCTCGTCATCTCGTGCGGCATCGCCCCCCGGTATTCTGATCTTGATGCTGGTGCAATGGCAGCCGCTTCGATTGACGAAGCTGTACGAAATGCAGTGTGCGCTGGTGTTGACGTCGACAAAATCGCTGGCTTGGACAACTTCTGTTGGCCAGATTCTATCGAGTCAGTCAAGACCCCCGATGGTCGATTCAAGCTTGCACAACTTGTTCGTGCCAACCGTGAACTCGAGCGCGTCTGTCGAGCGTATCGTTTGCCATGCGTCAGTGGAAAGGATTCGATGAAGAACGACTATGGCACAGGTGAAAAGAAGATTTCAATTCCACCAACGTTGTTGTTTTCTCTCTTCGGTGACCAACCCGATGTCAGGTACACAGCAACAAGTGATTTCAAAAACGCAGGCGATAAAGTGTATCTTGTTGGACGATCTCATCACGAACTCGGTGCTTCTGAAATTGCGTTTATGCTAAAAGAATCTGGCCAAACAACCGGCATTGGTGGCACTCCACCCCAGCTCCCGAACCCCGAACAAAACCTCAACACGTACCGGGCGCTCTCCACAGCAATTCAGTCAGGAATCATCCAAACAGCCCACGACTGCTCAGAAGGCGGCGTTGGTGTGGCGGTAGCAGAGATGTGCATCGGAGGGCGCCTCGGGGCAACCATTGATCTTGACGGAACGGGCGATGAACATCTCTGGGCTCGCCTGTGGGGTGAGTCGCTTGGACGGTTCATCGTTGCAGTCGCTCCTGAAAAGGAACAAGAATTCACAGCGTGGATGTCTGGCCATCCAATCACTGTACTCGGCGAAGTCGTGGAGGGACCAACCCTCACCATCACCGATGGTTATACAGAAATCGCCTCAACAAATGTGGAAGAGATGGTCACTTCGTGGCAATCGACACTTGACATGACTGGAGGTGTTGAATGATGTCAGCGCCAAAAGTCGCCGTTTTGTTTGGTTTCGGAATCAATTGCGATCATGAAACAGCAGCCGTGTTCAATCTTGTTGGTGGCGCGTCAGAGCGCGTCCACGTGAACCACTTCATTTCCGGGCAACGTTCCCTTGAGGAATTCCAAATTCTTGCGGTTCCCGGCGGGTTCTCCTTCGGAGACCACCTTGGCAGTGGTCGCTTGATGGGCAACAGAATGCGTTTTGCCCTTCGTGAACAACTTCACGCCTTCGTTGCTGCTGGAAAGCCAATCATTGGCATCTGCAATGGATTCCAAGTGCTTGTCAAGACCGGACTCCTTCCCGGACCAAACGCACCTCTACCTGACTTCGTTCAACGAGCCAGCCTCACCCTCAATGATTCAGGCCGCTACGAAGATCGATGGGTCACACTGGAATTCGATTCTGAAAGCCCGTGTATTTGGACAAAAGGAATGACTCGAATGGATTGCCCAGTTCGTCACGGAGAAGGTAAATTCGTCATGCCCTCAACAACTGATTTCGACGCTCTTGATGCTGGTCACCAACTCACCGTTCGCTATGTCGACCCATCGACATCTGTTGGCGCTGGTATTACCGATGAACCCCTCCCATTCCCACTGTCACCAAACGGGAGCATGCGAAACATCGCAGGTGTGTGCGATGCAACAGGCCTTGTCTTCGGGCTTATGCCACACCCTGAAGCAGTCTATGCGAAGTGGCTCCATCCCGATCACACGCGCAACACTGCGCCAGGTCCTGAATCAAGTGATGCGCTTGGTGAGTGGGAAGGTGAAGGCCTTCAGATGTTCAGAAACGCTGTCGATTACGTAAAAGCGAATCTCTGAGGGGTTTCTTTGAAACAACGAATCGAACACATCGATTCGATTCGAGCAACAGCAGTCTTGCTCATGGTGATGGTCCACGCTGCAGCCACATGGGGGCCTCCGTCGTCTACACAACCATCTGCGCTGGTGTATCTTGTCTCTGGCATGGGTGGGCTTGCCGCTCCTCTTTTCGTCACAGTGTTTGGCTGGGGCTGTTTTCACGGTCGATCGACAACAAAGCAACGCTTGTACAGAACTGCATTCTTTGTGATCGCTCAGACAGGTGTCAACGCATCGTCACCACATTTGTTTGATCTTTGGACGCCAGGGGTACTGACGTTGTTTGGACTCCTCACCATCACTCAGCCACTTTGGCTTCATTCACTACGACGGAGGAACCATCAAACGCTGATGGCCTTCTCATCCGCAGTATTTTTCTTGATTGCTTTTTTGCCATCAATACAAGGATCCAGTGATTGGAATACGAGGGTTCAGGTAACAGATGCGGTGCAGTGGACTTCACACGCACTGGTGACAGGAACATACCCTTTGTTTCCATGGGTGCTGTTCGCGGTCTTTGGCGCTTGGATTGCAAAAAACGGGGGCGAAAAGGCCCTCTTTCCTCAGACCGTCACAACAAAGGCGGCCCTTGTTGGGGCGTTTTTATGCACCCTTGCAACACTCATCTATTCAGCCATGTATGATCTCGAATGGGCATCGCCAACGGGCGATGCAACGCTTACGTTCTTCCCCGCTAACATTCCGTTTTTGACGGCAGCTTTGCTGGGTGTCACGCTTCTATGGATGCTCATCGAGCGATTTTCAGTCAGCAGTCTCACCCTTCTCGGGCGTCGATCGCTTACAGTTTATCTTGTGCATTTTATTCCAATAGGCCTTTTCCACTCAGTGGATGAGGCTCAATCGTTTACTTTTGCACAATCAATGATCGTGGTCCTTGCGTACACATGCGTGTGGTGGCCGGCCGCCCATGCGTGGGACCGTTTGGCCCCACGCATGAACGTCGAACAGCTCTTTCGAGCGATGTCAAAGGATTGACTTCACTCTGCAGCAGCAAGTGCTTCGGTTGCTTTCTTAGCACCCATCCATGCAACAATACCGAATCCGATCTTGTTGATGATGTCAGCAACGTTGTAGAACACTGCGAGGAGTTCTTGGTTACCATCACCGAGGCCGAGTTCAGCACCTGGGCTGAACAAGTAACCGATTGGGTAGATGATCCATCCAACGACAATGAACCAGCGGAGTGCGTTTGCGCTCCACATGAGTTCTGGTGCAATCTTGCTGTTGTCAACGCCCTTTCCAGAGGACCATGGTGTGCCTGTTGCAACAATAATCATTGCCCATCCAACACCACCAAGGATGAGTCCAGCCCAGCCACCAGCGGCAGCGCCCATGACTTCTCCGAGAACGCCAGATTCACCGAGGTACCCGAATCCAATCATAATCAGTGCGCCAGTGAAACAAATACCGGTGAATCCCATACCGAGGAACTTGCTATCGGTAATGGCTTCTTTGCCTACCAAACTTGGGAACTTCAATGCCATTAGCGGGACGGTAATAATCCAGTCCATGTATCGGTATTCGACTGACACAGTTCCGAGATCGGTGTACACCGCTCGCATGTAATAGTAGTGGAACGCAGCAATACCGACAATCAAAGCAGAGATTGTCATTGTGGTTCTGTACTGTGGAGCGACGTTACTTCGCTCGGACATGAAGAACACGAAGGCGGCACCCATGGAGATGTATCCGACGAAGAACAGGAAGAAGGTAACCAACTGAAGTGGTTCCCCGTCATACTTCACGGAGGGGTCAACGACATCCGCAGCACTGACCGTGCCGGCCATTGCGAGGGAAATCGTTGCGATCAAAAGCAGGCTCGTTGTTTTAGAGAACTTATCTGTAATCATGTTTCTCATCACTCGCACGCCTCCATTCTACTTATAATAGCCTGTAATTGTCCGTAAAAGAACGCTTTTTCTTACAAAATGGCTTTTATCGGACGCAGTCAATTATTCTGCCCAGTTTGAACCGCCCACATTCTGGAATAAGTTCCACCAATTTTCACGAGTTCATCATGACTCCCATCCTCGCGAATACCACCATTTTCGAGCACGAGGATCCTGTCTGCATTTCGAACAGTTGAGAGTCTGTGTGCAATAATGACCGCTGTTCGGCCTTGGGTGATTTTGTTGATGGAGCGCTGCAAGGCCGCCTCGGTCTCATTATCGACTGCTGAAGTTGCTTCGTCGAGGATGAGCAATGGGGCATCCTTGAGCACCGCTCGAGCGATAGCAAGCCGTTGACGTTGGCCGCCAGAGAGTCGGTGACCCCCCTCGCCGACCAAGGTCGCCCATGCCTCAGGGAGTGCCTCGACGAACTCAGTTACCTCTGCTAGTTTTGCAGATTCGTAGACGGCCTCATCGGGAGCGTTTGGATTTCCATAACGTATGTTTTCGAGGATTGTTGTTGGAAACAGAGTGATGTGCTGATCGACGAGCGCCATCGAAGAACGCAGGCGCGACAACGACCATTCTGGCAAAGGCCGTTCAGCCCAGAGAATCGAGCCGCCCGTTGGTTCTGCGAATCGAAGAAGCAATCGAATGAGGGTTGTTTTTCCGGCACCCGTTGAACCGACAACACCAACAGTCTCACCAGCTCTCAATTCTAAGTTTAAGCCTGTAAAGACAGGTTCACGNCCAGGGTACGAGAAATCAACATCTTTGAAAATNATTGGCGAAGCCTCAATGATTGAGNCTTCAGGCGTGAATTCACCATGAACAACTTCAGTCGGTGAAGTGAGCACGTCGAGCACACGGGTGGAAGAAGCCATCGCTCGCTGGTAAAGATCGAATGTTTCGCCTAAGCGGGTGAGCGGCCACAACAAACGCTGCGTCATGAACACAAGAACAGAATAGGCTCCAACTGCCAATTCGTCTTCAAGAGTCATCCATCCTCCAAGCAAGAGCGTCGCAGTGAATCCACAGAGAATGGCCATTCGAATCAGCGGCGTAAAGGCGGCAGAAAGTCGGATGGCTTGACGGTTTGACTCGCGGTACACATTGCTCAGTGCTTCAACTCGCTTGATTTCACGATCTTCTGCTGTGAATGATTGTATGGTCGACATACCAGACAAATCGTTCTCAAGGAGGGCATTCATCGCACCCGCTGACTTTCGAACCTCGGCATACCGTGGCTCTAAACTGCGTTGGTATCGGAATGATCCCCATACGATGATTGGAATCGGTAGGACTGCGAACAGGGCTACTTGCCACGAAATGGCAATGAAGACGGCTCCTACAACGACGACGGTGGTCGAAACTTGGAGTAAATCATTGGCTCCCTTGTCGAGAAAGCGCTCGAGTTGATTGATGTCATCGTTGAGAATGGCAAGAATGTCGCCTTTTTGTCGTTCATCAAACCAACCCATTCCCTGCCTCTGTACATGAGCAAACGTATCGAGGCGCAATTCGTGTTGAACTGTTTGAGCAAGGTTCCGCCACAAGACGCCGTAGAAATATTCGAACAGCGACTCAAGACCCCATATGGCGAAGGTGAGCACCGAAAGAAGAATCAGCTGGTGCCATGGGTCGGGGATGCCAAGGGAGGCGAGAAAGGAATCGTCCCGTTCAACCACGACGTCGACAGCCAATCCAATCAACAAGGGAGGGGCTAAGTCCCAAATTTTGTTTGTGACCGAACACAGTGACGCCAGACGAATTGTACCCTTGTGCCCACTCACGTGGCCAAGCAATCGACGGAAGGGCCCAGATTCTGCCATGCTTCGGCCACGACGGCGGGGTTTGAGTAGTCTATGGATTCGGGCGTATGCGAACTGATGATGCGTAACCCCTATGCTGTGGCCGCAAAACCGGCAGGTGGGATAGCCATGCGACGCAGTGAAGAAACCACGCTCGAATACACCACCAACTGTCATGGAAAAACCCGCCACGTGACCTTAATCGACCCTGCCAAACAGGATCCAAACACTGCAGCGAACCGCGCCATGGTGGCAATCGAGGCGGGCTCATCGATGATTTTTGTCGGAGGCTCAACAGATACGCCCGATGAAGTGGTTCATGCAACCTGCGTTGCGATTCAAGAAGCGTTTGAACTTCGAGCCTTCGCCGCAAGTCAAGACCCCGATGGCGATGAGACAATGTGGCAGATTCCGGTCGTATTGTTCCCCGGCGGTGCGCATGCACTCTCCCCCGCCGCAGATGCCATCACATTCATGATGCTGATGAATTCAACCGAACGCCGATTCCTTGTTGGTGAACAAGTCCGTGGTGCTCCGTATCTCCAAAAATTCGGCGTTGAAGCGCTTCCAACAGGGTACGTCGTTTGCGCTCCCGGAGGCCGTGTAGGTGAAGTCGGTGCGGCAGAATTGATTCAACCAAACGATCATGATTTGGTCCATGCTTATGCGCTCACCGCTCAAATGTATGGATTCAAACTCCTTTACCTCGAGGCAGGCAGCGGAGCTTCAAACCAAGTCAATCCCGAACTAATCGAGCGGGCACGCACCGTCGATGGGCTCACGCTCGTCATTGGCGGCGGCATTCGAAGCCCAGAACAAGCCAAGCGAGCCGCAGATGCGGGGGCAGATTGGATTGTAACCGGCACACTCACTGAAGATGCGGCAAATCTCGAGGAACTGAGGGGCCGCATCAGCGCAGTCGTCAACGCCATCAACTAAGGCTACGCCAAGGGGGCAGCGTTTGGTTTGCTTCGTACCCTTCCAATCACTCGCAACGCGTAGATGCTGCCGACGCAAACCAACGCAAGGCAAAGCAACGGGGCCAGAAGGGCAAGAACGGTGACGACGATTGCCATCACCGCTTCAACCACGGAAATGATTGGGTTAGCAAGTCCACCAGTGGTGCCGGTTGAAAGGGCGCGTGTTGCAACGGTTCCAGTCTGAACAGTTCCAGCGACCCCGCCCCCACCAATGGCTGCAATGGCCCACTGCACGATGGGGTCGTAATCGGTTTCAGCGCCGATGACAGAACCCATCAGGCCAACACCTGCAAGGACTGCAGTGGGGGTTGCCACCACATCCAGAAGATTGTCGAGCCACGGAATGAGGTAAGAGCCAATTTCGAGGACAACGGCGATCAACAAAACAGAAAACGCACCCCATCCATCAAGCAAGGCGAGTTGGCCGGAGGCTTCGATCAGTCCAACGTTGATTGCGCCGCTCAACAACATAGGAGGGAGAAAGACCCGAAATCCGCTTGCAGCAGCAAGGCCCAGTCCTAATGAGATAGCGACAAGGCCACTAAAAGCAGCCATTCCGCTCAATCCTCGTCTTCGAAGAGCACAGGATCGCCGGTACCGCCGGGTGATGGAGGGCGAACCCCATCAACATCCATGCCGGGCGTAATATCAGTTTCTTCAACAGAGAGGCTCACCTTTCCACCTTCAGCAAGGCCAGCCATATCACTCGTGTTTGGAGTGGAGAGGGTCCTTGTCTTGTCAGGTTCGTTGCTGTAAGCCTCACGCTTTGCTTCACGAGCATCATGAGTGCGGACAAGTGAGAGTGAATCAGCAAACACGCGGCCAACCACTTCTCTGGTGCGCTCGCCTCGGCGGACAGAATCCAATTCATGAGACATAGATTCGCGCTGACCTTCCAATTCGCGAAGTTCAGCCGTTCGATCTTGCAATGCCGCTTCCATATCTGTCAGCGTCAGTGTGATTTGCTGCACTCTTTCGTCTCGCTCAAAGACATCATTGTGCAGACGTCGTTCACGTCGGCGAAGGGATTCATACTCGCGATTTCGTTCAAGCAAACGTCGCTTTAATTCTTCAATTTGTTCGACGAGATAGTCGTGTTCAGCCGACACTGAGCGCGGCCCTTGCATCACCCGTTCCAACTGTTCTTCTAATTCACCGAGTCGACCGTCGCGTGCGTCAAGTAGGCCGCGCAACCTGTCGGCAATATCTCTGAGCCGTTGTCGTTCCTCCTCCAGCGCCTTGTTTGCCGATTGTTCTGCTTCATTTTGCATGAGTGCAGCATCGAGTTTTGACTTGAGGCTTCGTACCTCTTCAGCCGTGACAGATGTCAGACCGGCTTCTGCCGCTCGCTCGAGCGCCTCAACCATCTGGCCAATGCGCCCCTCAAGTTCAGCGATGACCTCATCCTGTTGGATTGAAAGGTCACGAAGTTGTGAGTTCTCACTTGACATTGCATCGCGTTCTTCTTGTGAAATGGATGATTGTTGGCTCGCAAGTTCAGCACGAGCGTCACCGAGCAGTCGTTCCAAGTGGATGATTTTTGCTTCACCTTCTTGCAAACTCGCTTCTACTTGATTCAGGCGAGCCACTTCAGGCGCAACCATGTCTTCTCGCTCTGCCAGATCTAATTCGAGCACGCGGAGTCTTTGTTTGACCGAAACCATCTCTTCGTTTCGTGCCGCAAGNTCTTGCCATGCGATCAACACCTCCTCGACAAGTTGCTCGACAGGGTAGCCTTTGAGCATCCCCTCAAGCGCTGCGCGCTCGTCGCCAGATGTGTCATCGAGTCGGCGAATGCCGCTTGTTCCAGTCGAGTCGATGGTCATACAGGTGTCTATCGACGCTCAACCACACTTGAACTTTCCCAGTCAAAACAGCACCACCACGGGTGGTTTTGTACCCTTTGAGAACAACCGNACTCAGTTGATNGCGGTGTACATGTCGTCTGGCATTTCGCCAGCGAGTTGCAAAGCACCGTTTGCCACAGCGTTGATTGGGTCTTCNACGCACCATACGGTGACGTCTCCGATGTCTGAGATTTCGTCAGTCATTCGTGCTGCGATTCCGTCGATGAGCGAGCCGCCGCCGGAGAGGATGATGTTGTTTCGGAGCACCGGTTGATACTCTGGGTCTGCGCCAGCAACGATTCGCTTGATTGCATTTCCAATCTTTGGAACGATCATTTCACAAGCCTGGGACACCAAGTCGCCAATATCGACAACTTGCTTCTTTCCTTCAACGGAGAGNTCGACGGTTGCTTCACGAACATCGCCACCGACGTAGGAGACTTGTTCCTTCCACTTTCGGACCATGTCCTTTGTGATTTGAGCACCTGTGAATTTCTTCTGAATCAAGGTCATAAGTTCGTTGTCGAGCCAGTCGCCGGCTTCTTGGATGGTCACTTGATCNTCATCAGTTGGGAATGTACCATAGATTCGTGCGATGTCGGTGGTTCCTGCGCCGATGTCGACAACAATTGAACTTGCGATTTCGCCGATTCCGTAGGCGGTAGCGAAAGGTTCTGTGACGACCATGATGGCGTTCACTTGGCCACGTAGGGTGGCCACGAGGTTGCTCTTGTCTGTGAATGAAACGTGGCTTGGGGAGCAGATTACGCCGAACACTTCGTCGAATTCTTCAGGGTCAACGGTCTCGAGCAGGTGGGAAACAAAGGCCTTGGCTGCTGCCAAGTTCGCTTCATCATCTTGTGCAACACCTGCCGCCATTGGACGGTAAAGGTTGCATGCGAGTTTGTTCTTGAGTGCTTCGTTGCCAAACAAGACATCGCGACCGAGGAAGTTGCGTGCAACTGGGTCTTTTGGTCGTCCAACGACGGTTTCGATCGTGTGGCTAACGCCTGCACTCGAAGAGATAGTCGATTGGTAGGTGCCTAGGTCAATTCCAACATACAAGCGGTCACTCATTTTGTTCACCGTCCGCATTGCGGACATGCAACCGAGCATGCCATCACCCTTCAAGGTTCACCTTGTATAGCAACGGCCTAAACAAGCGAGATATGAGATGCTGCGAACAAATCTCACTCGTTTTCGACATCGTGCCCCAGGTTGGCAGTTTCCCCTTGCTGGGCAAATGGAATTGGTACATCTACGGCATCTTTTGGTAGCGTGCTTTGTTGCCCTAATCTGTAGACAAAGAGGCACGCACCCACAAGGCAGAGAATACCCCAGAAGATCGTTCTCAAAGAGGAGATTTTTTCCTCCTTATCCACACCAAGATCATCACCCGGACCCGCGTCAAATTCAGTGATGTATTCGCCTTTGAAACGCTCTTCAGATTGCAGCACAACACGACTGTTGTCTGCTTCCGGCGAGGCGTTCGTACTTTGGACATGTATGTCCAAGCGGATCCACGCCTCCTCGATGTTCCACACGGGTAAATCTTGCCTTGCATCCCATTCGCACTCGAAGGAAGCAGTCGCATTCGATGCTGCTTGACACGATGCGATGATGTAACCGCCACCATCAGAGCGATTGTCAATTACAAACACCTCCGCACCGGTTTGATACCCATCTCCATCATCATCTGTCACAGACCATCGAAGAACGAGGCGCTCGTTCCAAACGAAATCATCGGCAGGAGTTTCCTCAATTGTAATCTCTGGGCGAACGTCGACTGGCCTACATCCCATTTGATCGACAGGCCATGAGGCTGATAGGACAAGCGTCTCACATAGGTCAATTGAGTCAAGCACGCCATCATCGTCAGTATCATCGATGCACCCGTCTGCATTAAGGTCCCACCCGAGTGCGTTTTCTTCGGGACACACATCGAGGTTATCGGTAACCCCGTCTTGATCGAAATCGTCTAAACACCCATCGACATCAAGGTCCCACCCAAATGCGTTCTGATTCGGGCAGGCATCATCGAGGTTGGCGACACCATCACCGTCCTTGTCGTCCCAGTCGTCTGTGTCACGTTCTACCCCTTTGATTGCGAGTGAAAATCCGGTGTGGGTTCCATCGAGGCCAACGCCACCCTGAATGTTGCCGGGGGCAACAAATCGAGCGCGCACTTCAATCTCAATCCAATCGATGCCCGTCAGCGCATCGGCGCTTAAGCGCAATCCGTGCGTTGTTTCATTTGTGGCGGGGAAAGTTGTACGGTTGTCCAAATCAGCCGAAGAAGAATACAGAACAGAGTTGCCACTGCTATCGAACACTCCATCGACAGCAACTCGCCCATCAGAAAGCCGGGCAACCAACTGCAAGTCGTTGACTGCAGTGGGCTCTGGTGCTGCGAGGTGCGCCATTCTCGCATCAAAACCCTCACCTCCTCTGAGGGTGAATTTCTGGACCCAAACATCACCGGTTTGCATGAACGGGCCGGCTGCGCCGCTCCCGTTCCATGGATTTTCAATCAAATTCTCGAGAGGCTCGAGGCCGGCCTGCCGTTGTTCAAGCCAATGCGCAGGGGCGTCGTTGGTCAATCGGTACGCATCATGAATCCAGACATCGTTGGCAGGCGAAGCGGATCCTTCCGTAAGTTCAGTTGCAACAGCATCAAAATCAATCAATGCCGAGAGGTTGAGTTGCCCCCATCCATCGTGGACATTCTGTAAGTCCTGGCTCCCTTGGCCACCGTTGCGCTCCTCTTCAGGAAGCTGCGTTGTTGAAAGAGCAAGCAAGGCACGAAGCATTGGTCCCGAGGGCGTGAACCCTTCAGCAAGGAGAAGTGAGGCATTGCCATAGTCCTCCACGCTCCAGTTAGGGGCGATGGCCGACATGGATGAATTCGTGCGCACCTCGTTGCCAGAGATCCATCCTTGTTCCACCATCTGTTGAATTATTGCGGCCACACCAGCCGCCCCAGGTGTCGCCATGCTGGTGCCTGAAGACGTTCGTAGGCCGCTGTTGTAAGAGTCGGCGATGCCGTCTGCCCTTCGCAGACTGAATCGAAGTGCCGACTGCAAGGGCAAAAATTCCATTTGTACCTGCTTCAGTAGGGCCAGTCGAAGACGCACTCCAGCGTTCCATTTCAGCCGATTTCACTGAAGCTCCTATGGCGGCAATGTTCCTGCCGTTTGCAGGCTCGAGCAGGTCTGAACCGGTGTTTCCCGGGGCGATGAAGGAGAGAGACCAAGGCATAGCAAGGGCCCACGCATCAAAATCAGACGTTCGCGCTGTGTATGCGGTTGTGTCATCACCCCATGAGTTGGAATGAATGACGGCGCCATGCAACCCTGCTTCAACAAGCAACGCATCAACGTCAGGCGGCACCCATCCATCACTCGAAACGATGTCTTGCATCACGAGCCGTGTTCCGTGAGCCAAAGCCGATCCGTTATCTGGAAAAGTGCCTTGGCGCTCACTGTCAACATTGTAGCAACTAAGCGTGCCAGCAACATGTGTTCCGTGTCGATAGTCCGAGTGCCCTTGAGTGTCTCCGCCGTCAATCGTCGTGTTCAAGAAAACCATCTTTCGATGGTCCGGTCCACCTTCGCCGACGAGTTCACTCCCGTTCTCACCACTGCTCCCTACAGCGCCCGCAACCGACGCGTTTCGGAAGCATGCATGGTCTGCATCGAGTCCAGAGTCTGCAGCTCCGACAACCACCCCGGCTCCGTTGAGTCCGAGGGACCATGCTGCGTGCCCAGAAATGATTCCAGATTGCATGAGTGAAGAGGATTGTGCGTTCCTTGCTTGAGTTTCAAGCACAGGTTCGATCCATAAGATGCCCTCAAACCCGAGAGTATCTGAAAGCGAAAGTTCACCTGGCCATTCAACAAGATAGGAAGGTGCCAGCGGTGAAGGGGTGTATTGGTTTGGAAGCGAGATACCAACAGCAGATAGCTGCCCCCGCAAACCGTCGTAAGCACTGTCCGGGAGTCGTGGCTCGAGCAACAATCGAACGAAGTCACCAACAACAGGGCTTCGACCATCAAGCCCCGTTTTCCAAACCGCTTCTGGTGAAGGTGAAACGGTGTAAGATGGTGATTTTATCCAACCATCGTGCCAACCAACCAATTCAGTCGGTGACACAACTCGTAGTGGGTGAACGCCATTTTCATGAAGCGACGACCATGCCTCATGGGTCCAAACACCTTCATGGAGGGTGAGCAAAACCTCTCCGGCGAACTCCATAGAGGGTTCATCGGGCAAAACTTCCGGGGCGACGTAAGCGTTTGCTGCCGGCAAGAAAAGCAGCAACACCATCACAATAGCCCGCCGCATAAATCGTGTTGGAGCGTCAAACTTTGTCAATCTCGCGCTTGTTTTGCGCTGAGAAGTCGCGCCAGCGCGTTTAAGTCGGGTTTGCGAGTCGCCCAACTCGATGAAGGCTTACCGTGTAGTAGGAATCGCTCCCTTCGGCAGCGTACGTCAAGAATTTTCCATCGACCTTCCTGCAACCAGCAAGGCAGATGCAGAACACCGAACTTATTCCATTATGGGCTCGAGGCACAAGGCCAACCGCCGCTCGATCGATATCAACTCCGTGAGTGAAATCGACCCACGCACTTCCACCGAACCTCGAGTCACCCACCACTTCCGTGANGAAATCGCCGCAGCAGGCGGATCCATCACCCCAGTGGCAGAGGAAGAGTGAGTGGATCCGGCAACGCCGGATTCTTCTATGACCCCGTTGTCGGAGGTGTGAGCCCCATGGTCGACCGAACAGAATTGCAACGCATGGCTCGAACCATCGACGCCCACAGAAAGCAACTTGACGACCTCCACAAACAGATTGACCGCGTCGCAAAGGTCATCGAAGAACACCAAACCACATCCACCATTCTCGCGCATTTGCAAAAGGGTGCGGAAAAAGGCTCGACAAGCGCTCGCCTTACGATTGGTTCAGGTGTTACGCTGAAGTTCATCCACGAAAGTGCAGAACAAGGCACCGCATTGGTCGACCTTGGCAGCGGTGTATTCGGAGAAAAACCATGGAATGAGGCGGAAACAATCACCATTGAACGACTTGATGGTATTCGACTTCTCCAAGAGGAGTTGACAGAACAATCTGCTTCCCTCGAAGTGAAGATCACGGGCCTTGCAGAGGCGTTCAACGAAGCAGCAAGCCAAATGACAGCCACTCAGCCACAACCCACGCCCACCCCCTCCGCTCCCGCCGAACCAGTTCAATCGGAGGCCCAACCTCAACCAGATGCGCCTAAACGCCAACCGCGTCGAAAGGGACGCAGGGGCAAAGAACTCACGCTGGATGACTGAGGTGTACACATGGGCTTGTTTGACCGGTTCCGTAAACGTGTTCACGAAGTTGCTGAACAAACCGACGCCGATGCACTTTCTGCAGACGTAGGTTCTGATGAAGCACTCGCAGCGCTCGCATCCGCAGAACAAGCATCAACCGAACCAACCACGATTATTCAAACACAATCCGTGCCAGAAATGGCGCCCCAAGAGGAGGAGTGGGAAGACCTCGATACAATCGAACCTGTCGAACCCCAGGCATCAGATGACTGGGATGAGTGGGAAGAGGAAGAGGAAATAGCTCTTCCACAAGATCTATCTCGCCGGGAACGAAAACTCGTCGAGAAGGCAAAAAAAGCCGACGCAAAGCGCGAAAAGCAATTGAAAAAAGAGATGAAAAAGCGAGGGGCTGTTGAAGTCGCTCGCCCAAAAGGTTCCAAAGTCGATCTTTCGATGATGCGAACGACAACTGGCCGACAACTTGTCAGCGTTTCATCAGCACCGAAAGGGTCTGTCAAAACAGCTGAAGTCGAAACCGAAGCCGGCACAAAGGTCGAAGTTGATCTTGGTGGCGGTGTGGTCCAAGACGGCGGCCGCATCATCAAAGCAGGCGGGGCACTCGATGCCTTGCTCGAAGAATTAGAATGGGTTCTTCTTGAATCCGATATCTCCAGCGATGCGGTGACCGCCATCATCGACGCGCTTCGCCGTAGCCTCGTAGGCTCACGGCTACGAAAAGGAGCAGACCTCGCAAAAGTGCTTGAAGCGGCATTGAAGCGAGCCCTCAGGTCCCTCCTTGCCGCAGGATACTGGGACTTCGATGCGACCGTCAACGGCTTCGTCGAAGCCGGCGACACTCCCGTTGTTGTCATGCTCGTAGGCGTTAACGGGACCGGAAAAACAACCACTGCGGCAAAGATTGCTCACAGACTGCTTGGCAGCGGAAAAAGCGTCATTGCCGCGGCAGGTGACACGTTCAGGGCAGGGGCAATTCAACAATTGGAATCTCACTGCGAAAATCTTGGCATCCGCTGCGTTTCAAGTCAGCGAGGTGGCGATACGGCTGCAATCGCACGAGACGCAATAGAATCTGCCCGCGCCAAAGGCGTTGATGTTGTGCTCGTCGACACGGCTGGGCGAATGCAAAACAAGGTCAATTTGATGAATGAACTCAACAAGGTTCGGAGGGTTGCGAACCCCCACCTCACGCTCTTTGTCGGCGACTCACTTGCTGGAAACGATGCGGTAGAACAGGCAAGAATGTTCCAAGAGATCATGAAATTTGACGGAGCGGTTCTCACAAAGGTCGACACCGATGCGAAGGGTGGAGCTGGTCTTTCGATTGCCTTCGCCACGGGGCGACCAATCGTGTTTGCAGGCGTCGGCCAAGGTTATGACGACCTGAAACAATTCGATCCTGACTGGTTACTCGAACAAATGTTTGATTGAGATACGGCGATGAAGCGATAGGGGTTAACCCCCTCGCTGTTTCCATGTCGGGCACATTCAAGGACGAAGAAACCGAGCAATTCTTTCAACTGATTCACATGTTCCAGCGTTCATCGCTGCTTCACATGGGCATGATTCCTGACAATGAAGGAAACATCATTTTCAATCTCGGTGAAGCAAAGGCTGGTATTGACATGCTTCGTGTGTTGCAGAGCAAATCGAAGGGCAACATCAGCGAACAAGAAGAACGCATGTTCCGCGGTATTGTCAGCGAGTTGCAGTTGCAATTCCTGAAAGCCCCAAGCAGGCGCAGAGCAATGGAGGATGCGGTCGCAGAATCCGAAACGGTTCGAGAAACATTCGCAAATCCACAATCTGGGCCAGTGGAAGACCTCTCGACCGCCGAAGACAGCGAAGAATGAATCCCATGGTGCGCATGATTGATGTGCAAGGGCGAAGTCAGGGGGATGATTCACATGGCGTATGTCACGGCGGCAGACGAAGATTCAGCACCAACAGTGCTCGTTGTGGACAACAACCCAATGTCGACNCGAAGGCTCACTGAAGTCTTCCGCGTCAAAGAATTCCACGTTGTTGTCTGCGAAGATGGCGACAAAGCCGTTGACGAATACATCCGCCTCGACCCAGAATTGGTCGTCATCGCACTTGACATCCCCTCTCTCGACGGGCATCTTGCTGCTTTGGAGATGAGGGAACATGGCGGCGAAGGCCGAATTGTGTTTGTCACGCCTCGACGTCTCGCCTCACTCGCACGAGACGCATCTCATTCTGCGGGGGCCGTTGCTTGGCTCGAAAAGCCGATTTCATCAGCAGCGCTTGACGAGGTCTGGGAACAAGTGTTGGGTCCAATCCCAGAGGCGCCCGGGCTTGAAGATCTCGACGAACTCTACCCAGAAGACCGAATCAAACCAGAGCCGGATGAAGGGCTGATGCCTCTTCCACCGTTGCCAGGTATGCCAGCGCTTCCACTTCCAATGCCCGCTCCTCTGGAAGCAATCGTGCCATCTGAACCAGTTGAGCCCACATCGGAACTGACTGTTGCAATCACACCTCAAGACACTCCTTCACCCAAGCGCAAAGGCTCGGCGAAGTGGGTGCTGCTTGTTGTATTGATTGCAGGTGCGGTCTTCTATTGGTCAGAGTACGGCTCTCCTGTCTGAGGCGCATAAGGGCTTTGAACCGGCATCGGAACCGATGTTGGAAGAATGATTTGCGCGTTTTCTAGGTACTGTGTGCCCTGTGGAACCGCCATCAACCGAGAGACATTGAGCCCATCATCAGTGAGAAGCGTTGGGTCGCACGCTTCGATGCGCTCATCAAGTTCCGTCGCTTTTTTTGTGTACGACCAAATCATGTACGCTGGAACGAGCGTCACGACGAACGCAAGCAACCAGCCAATGAAGGTGAGCATGGTAAGAGGACACACTGTCCACACAAGAACATAGTGTTCAACGATCGCACAAAGCATCCCAAGACGCCTTTGCATAAGCTGCCGCCTGCTCGCCAGGGTTGTCTGCCTTGTGGATACCAGATCCGACAATCACACAATCCGAACCTGCGAGCACAGCATCACGAGGGTGGCCGTACCTTTGCCCCATTTCCCCATCGCCAACAGCAAGGTTCACGCCCGGGGTCCAGATCATTTTTCCGTCGCCAACAGCGGTGCGTAAAAGAACCAATTCCTCAGGTCTCGAGCCATTCCCAATGAATCCAAACACACCGGAGTGAGCTTTGCCTTTTTCGACCACTTTAGCAGTGTACGCCGGCTCCAAGAGGTTGCCTCGGCTGGACATTTGAGCAAGTAACAAAACACCACCCTCTCGTCCGACATCTGACCAAGCAGCTTGCAACCCATCAACAATATCTGGTCCAGAAATTAAGTGGGCGGTTACCAAATCAGACCACCCGCGAATGTTGTACACGCCCGCCATTTGTTTGCGGCTGATGCCACCAATGTCGGCAAATTTCCGATCTTCAAAAATCAGCAAATCGGCTTCTTTTGCAGCTGCACAGAACTCGGACCAAGCCTCAGGTGTCCAGTCATCAACCAAATCGACGTGCGTCTTAAGCGCCGCAATCGAAGAGCCGACCGTTTCGATCAAATCAAACAAGCCAGCCATCGTTGAACGGTCTGCAGCGAGGCAAACCAGGCTTTGCTTCCTGCAAGCAACTTCCATGTAGGCTCTTGCCATTGGCAAGGTGTTCATTGTCCAACGTTGACCCCAAACTTCCTCGGCCTGCATGCTTCAACCGAGGGGCACCAGCCCCTCATATCTTGCGGCCGCGCCGCAACGCCGCCAACCATCTCAAATCGAGTCCAAACCATCGAGGAATGTATCCTGAACAGGCGTAGGCGTCATGCCGAGATCAGCAAAACTTGTGCCAACATCATACCCAACATGTCGGCCGAGGCTTGGTTTGACTGCCTTGACGGTTAATTTCGGATGGAACATTGCCATGACCACTGTAAGCCATTTTGGTAAGACCTTCGTAGGGTAGGCGGTTTTTGGACGCAATTTCCGTAATTCAATTCCGATTTCTTTCATCCACATGCCTTTGGTATGGACAACGATTCGCTTTCCATTCGTTCCCTTCGTGAGCGCAGCGATGTGGGCGTCAGCCACGTCTCTGACATCTACGAAATTCAGGTGTGAATTGAGGACGAACGGCAATTTTCCTTTGAAATGCTTCATGTAGGCCATTGACCCGTTGAGGTGGCGCTTGTGATGAATTGGACCAAAAACAAGGGATGGATGGATGGTCATCAGCCTCGGGCGCACCTCTTCGTTCATGGCTTCGACAAAGCGCCTCACGACACGCTCACCTTCGGCCTTTGCAAAACCGTAAGGGTTGATTTGAGCCGAAGCATCCTCACACCAATCATCCGCAGTGAACACATGACCGTTTGTGTAGAATGAACTGCGAATGGCAGCAACAGAAGAGGTGTGAACAATCGTACGCACCGTGCCAGATTTTTCAATCGCCTTACATACATTCATGGTTCCTTGAACCGAAGGATCGATCAAATCACTCTGCACTTCGTTGATGCCAACCATCAGCACAGCAGCGCAATGAATGACTTCAGTACACCCAGCCACGGCGGCGTCAACACTCCTTGCATCAAGCAAGTCCATCTTGACGAGTTCAAGCGAAGATCCTTTCCCAACCGGGAACTCTTTCAAAAACGAAGCTGATTCGATGTCGCGTGCCGTCCCACGAACCTGATGGCCTTGGAGCAGAAGTCGCTCAACAACATGCGAACCGATGAAGCCCGCAGCACCTGTGACAAGAACCACCATGGATGGCCGATGAGGGCGTGACTTTTGATGTTACAGCATAACATCACATTCATGACGGCTGACAGAATGGCAGACACAATGCGCTCTGCTTGGTTGCTTGTTCTCTTGGTTCTCCTCGGCCCGCTTTCGGGTTGTTTGGGGGCTTCGTCGACTGGTGGCGATACAGTTGAGGGCGAGTCAATGTATCCAGAGGTGTGGGATCGCCATCAATTGGATTGGAACTGGACTGACAGCTATTCCTATGTCTTGGAACCCGGACCTTACACGGCGCTTGAAGTCCAAGAGGCAACCTTCGAAGTTGACACATCTGCGGTATGGGAGACAGGACCAGCTACCTCCAACGTCCACCTTTCTTACTGGCTACCATCCAACACTGAAATTGGGGAGCAAGTACCGGTAATTGCCGTTGTGAGCCCATACTTCTCCTTTGGTCAACCCGGCGACGAATCAGGCGCAACCAACGTGGTTGGGGCTGGCCGAGGCGAATTCATTTACGACAACTACATCCCCCACGGGTATGCATTTGCTCAGGTGTCAGTGTTCGGAACAGAAGAATCCTCAGGCTGTTTTGACTACCGAGGCGAAGGCGAGGGCTGGGGCATCCACCAAGCAGTCGAATGGCTTGGGAAGCAGAACTGGTCGAACGGCAAAGTTGGCTTGTATGGGAAATCATACGAGGGCGCAACACAGTGGGAAGCAGCGGTCCATGGCAGCGAACACTTAGCAACGATCGTGCCCATTTCTGGCACCACAGGCCTCCACCCTCTTCTCTACAAGAACGGAAGCGCAGAAGCTCGAAGCCAAGTCATGCACATGAATTATTTCGGCAGCACCGTGGACTACAATGCCGAAGACATGGACAACATCTGCCCCGACATCATCGAAGGCCTGTTCGCAGGTCCTGTGACGTACGGAATGGGTGAACTTGACCCATATATGGCGAATTATTACGAGGAGCGAGAACACATTTCCAAAGCGCTGACCAATTACAAAGGAAGCGTGTATTGGGTTCAAGGCATGCAAGATTGGAACGTAGACCCGCACCAAGTTTTCCCATGGTACCAGATGTTCGTCGACGCAGGTTTCGATGTGAGGGGGATGCTCGGACAATGGGAGCATAATTACCCAGACCAATGGTCGAAACACAATGCACAGGATTCCGGTTATGGCGGCGAAGCAATCCAAAACATGACCCGCTGGGATTGGGGCCAAGACTTGTTTGAATGGTTTGAGTATTACCTCAAGGGGGTCGGCGAGAAGCCTGCACTTCACGCACAAATACAGCGCAATGATGGCGAGTGGCGTATTGAGCCGACCTGGCCGCCCGAAGACCGTGAATGGAACATGGTCTCTCTTGATGGTTGCATGAAAAACGGCAACAGCGTGCAAGGCGTTTCAGGTGGCGGAGCGACATTGGCATCGGTGACATTCGAATGTGAAGCACTCGATGCATCGGCCGACGTGTTGATTTCTGGCCTCGCAACCCTTCATCTCGAAGTTCAAGCAGCCATGGACGGCGGCCAAATCTTCGCAGAATTACAAGACGCCGAAACAGGGCTTCGCCTTGGCCACGCAACGATGGACATCCGTTACCACCAAGGCGGCTCGGATCCGACTACAGTGCTCCCAGGTCAATCACTCACGATGTTGATGGAATTCCAAGCGATCGACGCAATCCTGCCGGCTGGCCATGGCGTCAGGCTTGTGTTAACCGAGACTGGCGAAGATTACCTTGCTCCCGCCTGCGGAATCTCCTGTCCAATCACCGTCAATGGCGGGACCCTTTCCATTCCACACATCATGCGAGATGGAAGCAATGTCCTCATCACCCCTCAAGGTGAAGATGCTGCCAACAACCAGTGAGGTTCACTGGTCCTTGCTTAAGGCGCGAACCATATCAATGCGGCTAACAAGCCCACATAGTACGCCTGAATCTGTAATCAACAACACTTCCCGCTCCACGAGGAGGCGTCGCCCCTCAGCGATTGAAACCCCCACGTTTACAACTTCGAAATTCATTTGCATTACGGATTGAACCGGAGCATCCCGTTCCACATCAGTCCTCAACAAACTCGTCTCGGAGACAAGGCCCATGATGGCTCCATTTGTGGCAACGACTGGCAGTTGGCTGATGCCTTCGCGAACCATTCGCTCGATTGCCGATTGCACGGTATCTTCGGGTGCGAGAACGGCGACCTCTTCGATCATGATATCACCAACGGTGTGCGGCTTATCTGGTGCTTCAGAGCGAAGCAATGCAGCGACCATTTTGCGCAACGTAGAAGCCCTTGGATCAACGTTTTCCCGTTCCACTTTGGCGATGACCGATTGAGTCAAACCGCTTTCAGCAGCAAGCTGGGCTTGAGTCAATCCGAGTGTTTTACGCCACTGACGCAAGTACCCCCCGCTCGGAATCTCCATGATTCTGTCCATGCCGATAGGGGGCATGATTCCACCGGTCGGCGGACTCTAAAATCTCCAAATCAGGAATCTTGTTTTGTCTTGTTCAAATGAACAATACCAATCTTCCCAAGAGAACATACGAACAAAACTCGACGCGTACAACCGAGCCAAAGAGAATCAATTGAACAAAATAAATACATTATTATGCTCATAACTTGCAATAAAACTACCTAAAAGTGAGCGTATGTTTGATATACCGCCTCGCCAAGGAGAGGACTGTTACCTATGATGGATAAAGCGAAATTGGAATACATCTGGCTCGACGGCTATGAACCAACACAAAACATGCGAAGCAAGACAATGGTGAGATCAGATTTCTCGGGCGACCTAGAAGACTGCCCTGAATGGATGTTCGACGGGTCTTCGACCCGACAAGCCGAAGGTGGCTCTTCTGACTGCCTCCTCAAGCCGGTAGCCATTTTNCCAGATCCACAACGAATCAATGGCTACCTCGTGATGTGCGAAGTTCTCAACGCAGATGGAACCCCTCACCCAAGCAACGGTCGAGCGACCATTGACGATGATGACGATGACTTTTGGTTCGGTTACGAGCAGGAATATTTCATCATGGACGTTGACACCCAACTTCCTCTCGGTTTCCCAGTTGGTGGCTATCCAGGACCTCAAGGACTCTACTACTGCTCCGTCGGTGGAAGAAACACTCACGGCCGTTCGCTTGTCGAAGAGCACGCAGATCTTTGCCTCGAGGCAGGAATCAATTTTGAAGGAATCAATCAAGAAGTGGCCTGCGGCCAATGGGAATTCCAAGTTTTCGCAAAAGGTGCGAAGCGCGCTGGTGACGAACTATGGATCGCCCGCTACCTCCTCGATCGACTGACAGAGAACTATGGGTACTACATTGAATACCATCCGAAACCAGTTCAAGGCGACTGGAACGGTTCTGGAATGCATGCTAACTTCTCAGATCACGCCATGCGAACAAGCGGAAAGAAGGAAACATTCGACAAGATTTGTGAGGCATTTGGTCGCAACATCGAGAAGCACATGGCCGTCTATGGGGCACACAACGAGCTTCGTTTGACGGGCCTCCACGAAACGCAATCCATCGACCAATTCAGCTANGGTGTTTCAGACCGAGGTGCTTCGATTCGAATTCCAATCACAGTTCGTGAAGATGGTTGGATTGGTCGACTTGAAGACCGACGGCCAGCATCGAATGGCGACCCATACAAGATTGGGGCTGTCATCATCGAAACCACGAAATCAGCGTACTGATTTCAATTGCTAACATCAGATTCCGATCTTACCGGTGGCCAGTTTGAAGAGATTGCTGTAGCCGTCTTTGATGCTGCTATCACTTCGATATAAGGCGCGGCCAACGACAAAGCTGGCAACCAACACCATGAACACAGGTATGGCCCATTCGAAATTGAATTGAAAGCCAGGTTGCAAATCGACTCTTGTAGGGTCCATGGGGTCGTAGGCGACCGTGTGCGTTTCTTGGTATTCCGATTGGTCCATGTGTTCGGCGGGAACCGGTTCAAAGAAGCCAGAGTCGTACCTAAAGTAGAATGGAAATGAGGCCTCGGATTTTTCTGGCCCACAAGCCCACGTATCACCTTCTTCATTTGCGCAGTGCAGGACTAACAACGCCTCGACATACAACGTATCTGTGCAGCCACCATCATCGCTGCATGATGTTTCAGTATAGGAATTCATTTCGAGAAGCGTTGCTTCGACCTGAGGCATGTCTTTCATCGAGTGGTCTTCGAGCGTTCCTGAAACAAGGAGGGTCACGAAAAAAATACCTGCAATGAGGACCGCTGTGAAGGCAAGGGACAGGCCGATGCTTTTCCATACCTCTGAACTTATTTCTACGTCGTCCCGTACTGAATCGTGTTGACCCCCCCATGAGGGATCAACTTCTTCCTTCTCCAATTCAGACCACTGCGAGCCTTCTTTCATTTCCTGTGACGGCAGATTCTCGGATTCAGGTGCTGTCCACAATTGATCTATTTTTTGCGGTGAATCACGTTCTGGAACTCCTGGGTTTAGCGAGTCAGGAGCGGGGGTATCCTCCTCTTTCTTGTCGGAAACCGTGTCCCAGAAATTGTCGCCCATGCATCCTGTTCACGAGATACTAATTTGACGATTCCGCCGACCCGTCTGATATTTGATGTGAATTTCGAGCCCTTCGAGCCCCAACGATGATGGCGCCAATCACGCTCAAAGTCATGATGTTTGCAAGAATCATCGCAATTGAATCCACCAAAACACCGTACACGAGCCAAAGAAGAAGCGCAAATGAAACCACGCCAAATGAAGTCAACGAAAGCCCCTCATGGCGCTTGTGGACCCATACTTCGATGATCTGTGGAATCCAAGCAAAAATGCCAATCACGCCAGCAAGAAGTCCGATTGCTTCAATCCACATGGCTGCCATGAACCAGCAGCGTCGGACCAACCCTCATGAGGCTTTTTCTTTGTTTGACGTCTCGTGAGCAGCCCATTCTGCAGGTGGCTTTGAAACAAAAATACGTTCAATATTGGCCCAATCCACCTCGCGGCTCCGTTTTTCTCCAACAACGTGCATGTTGACGGTGAGTCCGAATGGGACCTTCGCCTCGATGTTCTTCGAACCCCGGCTGAGGTGAACTTCTGTGGGGTTGTTCGAGAACAATGAGAACAATGAACGGCGTTGTGTGAGGTTTGCATTGACATCCGATGTCCGTGCGGCGAACCATTCGTCAACATCCTTGCCAAGACCAAGACCAAAGACATCACCCTTCAGCAATAACCCGCCGTTGAGATGAACCTCGTCCCATGTGTTGAATCCCTCAAGCGTTTCAACGAGGTCTTGGTTCAGTTCTCCTGGCCGCGTTGTTTCGAGCAGTTTGATAAATCCGGCTTCGTTCACCATTTCAGCTTTCAAGTCACCCGGAATTTTTGGCCATTCAAGGCGTTGGTGGGTCATGGCTACGATGACCCGGAAGTCAAGTTCATCATCTCCCGTAAGACCGAGCCGTTTGTTGTGCAAGGCAGCCAGAAGGTCCGCCTTCCGAGCAATTCGATCGGCCACACCGTCGTGGTTGTGCTGTGATCCATTGTTCCTATTTTGAACGAAATGGTGCTCCTTTGTAATCACAAACGAACCAGCCCAATGCTTCTGCTCGACCACAAGCATCGTGTTCCCGCCTATGATGACCATGTCGATTTCCCGTCGCCCACCATCGGGGTCAGGAATCCGGACCGATTCGTAAATTTTCCAACCGTTCCTTCGCCCAGCAGCCCGAGAGAGTTTTGCTAAGCGTGTCTCTGCAAGATCTCCAGCTCTGTGAATTTCATCGTGAGGAAACGACATCCGTCGCGCCCGCCACCATTTCCACCTAATGCTGAATGACATAGTACACTCACCGCAGGAGGTTATCCACGCTCTCGACAATAATGGTAGGTCGTTGTTCAGCCCCAGTTGGAAGGGCTTCCACATCTGCCATGGTCGCTTCTCCAGACAACACGAGGACACCAACACAGCCGGCGCGGGTCGCCATTGCGATGTCGGTGTACAATCGGTCACCAACCATGGCACACTTTGCAGGATCAAGGCCCAGTGCCTCAATCTTATGCAAAATCATTCCAGCGTTTGGTTTCCCAGTGATGTGAACGGGATCGACGCCTGTTGTGACTTTGAGCATGGCAAGGTAAGCGCCAACATCGGGCAGACCCCCATCTGGCGATGGGCACACCATGTCAGGATGGCTTGCTACGAGAGGGACACCGGCGTGCAAGTGAATGCTACCGGTTGCAATTTTCTCATAATCGATTTCGGTATCGTAACCAAGTACGACGTATTGTGGCGAGGTGGAACGAGTAGCAATACCAACTTCTTCCATCATTTCTCGCATGCCCTCGGTTCCAATGAGCCAAGTTTCAGTGATGGCTTCTTTTTTGAGCCACGCCAAGAGGTCATGCGTTGAAAGCAACACGTCTTCTTCGACTGCAGGAATTCCAAACCCTTCCAATTTCTTCAGGTACTGCGAGACCGAACGGCTAGAGTTGTTTGAAAGGAAGTACCGGGCGACCCCCTGCTCGCCGCATCGGTCGAGGAATTCTATTGCCCCAGGAATCAGTGCGCCACCAAGGTAGATCGTACCGTCGAGGTCGAGAAAGACCGCTTCAACACCGTCAAGTTTCGCATCCATACCCGCACCTCAAAAGAGCAATGTCTTCATCATGAACCAAGGCGAATGAAGGTTTTCTTGCGCCTCTTTACTTGCAATCATTTCCGTCATCATTTCTTGTAAAGCAGGTTTCTTTTCCGCCTTTCCGACAAACCAATTGAGCAACCATGAACGGCGGCTCAACTTTTGCATCCGATAGGAATTGATGAGTTCGGGGCCGAGGACCTTCCAAACTTCCTCTTGATATTCGATGGGCGTTTTTCCGCCCAAAATGTGATTTGCAGCTATTTCTCCCGTGACGAGTGCGTTTCCAACGCCTTCACCTGAGAATGGATCCACGAGGGAGGCAGCGTCGCCGACCAACCGGACCCCATTCATGCTCGAACGGCGCGGATGCATCTTGGATTTCTTTCGGGGAGAGCCAAATGGTAGTTGCCAACCTTTCGCCGAACCCGCCACCATCTCTGCCTCAGCAAAGCGATCTTTGAACATTGGATGATTAGCGATGACATCGGCTTGAAGGGCTTTCAACTTCTTCTTCTGTTTGTCAAGCAGACCCATCACCATGCCAATGCCAACGTTCACCACATTGTCGGACACAGGGAAGAGCCAGAAGTAGCCCGGAATCACCGTATCGACAAAGTGGATCTCGATGTCTCCACTCGCAGCTTCACAGCCCTTGACGTTGCGCCAATATTCTCTGTAGCCACCACAATAGTGGTCTCTGTCCATCATTTCTTCATTGTAACTTGACTCGACGACAGATTTTGCTACGGGGCATCGATACCCTGCAGCACCGACTAATTCACGGGTGTGGAAAGTGAACTCCTCTCCTTTCCTACCACCGATTCGGACAATGACGCCAGCAGCATGCCGCGCATCGCCGCTGCCTTCTCCAGGGTCCTCGCCTCCGTTACCATCATCGAAAAGCACGGTTCGAACTTCCCCACCTTGAATCACAGATCCACCGGCTTCTCTGACCATGCTTTGGCACCGCTTGAAGAGCAGTGCGTCGAACTGAGCGCGCGGAAGCGAATAGCCAGCCTCAAGCTTCGCAACATCTTCTTCTGGAAGTGGAACGCGAACCTTGTTGCCCTTTGGTGATGAAAACAAAATACCTGTCACACGGAAATGCGGCGTCGACTCTAAGTCTGCCTTTACTCCAAGCGTAGAGACGTGACTTAGGGACTTACCTCCAACAGCGTCNCCACAGACTTTGTCGCGTGGCCACACATCTTTTTCGATGAGCAGCACTTTCTTTCCAGCCATTGCCAAATAGCCTGCTGCGGACGAACCACCAGGGCCTCCACCCACAACGATGGCGTCAAACGTCTCACCATTTTTCGGAGCATCACCGGTTTCGATTGGGTGCTCCCAGATACGCTCGGCAGCACCAGCATCCTTGGTCATGACTGCCACACACCTCATTCACTCCTTGAGTGTTCGCGTTGTGGTTGCTGAAAAGACCCTGTCTGAAGCGTCACCCTCATGAGTCGAACCATCGAGGCGCACCCATGACGGAGTCGGCTGTCGGGCATGACGCTCAGTTAGCAATGACGCCGTTTGCCCCACATCAACGAAAAAGAGCCATCGGGGCGCTTTTGGTCGTTACATCAGTTTGGGGTGCGACGTTCATTTGGATGAAGCAGGCGCTCAACGAACTCCAGCCAGAGATCGAGGCGTACGGGAGCAACAGAGTTGTTGGCGTTCTTGTTGCTGCTCGGTTTGCGATTGCAGCACTTGTCATGGTGATTTTCTTTCCCAAAGCAAGGGCTGCGTTGCGAGACAAAGAACAATGGAAAGGCGGCGCTTTGCTTGGCGGCGTCATGCTTGTTGGCTTCGTCACTCAAATGATTGGACTTGACGAAATTAACCCAGCTGTTTCCGCGTTCCTCACATCGCTTTACGTGGTGTTTACCGCACTGATTACGATTCTCATGACCAAATCGCAGCCTTCTCGCGTGCTGATGTTCGGCGTATTGCTCGCAACATTCGGTGCCGGATTCATACAAGGCCCTCCACACTTGACGTGGGGCTTTGGCGAGGTAATGACGGTGGTTTGCGCCGTGTTCTTTGCACTGCACATCATCTACACCCAGAGGATCACTCAAGTGATGGACCCGGTTGGTGTAACGCAAACCTCGTTCGCAGTCGTCGCTCTTGGGGCTGTGACCATGGTCTTGCTGCTTGGAGGTGGACGGAGCATCGAAGAATGGCGATTCATCTTTGCTGATGGCGTATTTATTCCAGTGCTATGCCTAGGTATTGGGGGGTCGTTCTTCTGCTTACTCTTGCTCAACATGTACCAACGCTATTTGCATCCAATTCAAGCAGCCATCATCTATGCCCTTGAACCGGTATGGGCAACGACATACGGCCTCGGGCTTGGCCTTGTGGACTGGAGCACATGGATTCTGATTGGAGGTGGCGCACTCTTCTTGGGCAACATCGTTGTCGAATTGTTTACACATGCTGATTCGGAAGAGTAAATGATGGCCACAGTTTCGACAAGCATGAGGGATGAAGATGAGCGATAAAAAATCAACCGACTTCCAAGGTTTTGGAAGCAAAGCAGTTCACAGCGGAACCAACCATATTGGGAATGCCGTGAACACACCAATTTTCCAATCTTCGACGTACAAACTCACAGATGAACGCTATGCTGGATGGGCTGCAGGTGCACAACACACCCTTCTCTACGCTCGCCTTTCAACCGTGAACTCGGATGCAGCGGCTCAGAAACTCACCGCTATGGAAGGCGGAGAAGACGCTGAAACATTTGCTTCTGGAATGGCAGCAATTTCTACCACCCTGATGTCACTCCTCAGTTCTGGCGACCACGTTGTCGCCTCCACCGACGTTTATGGCGGCACGTACGGCCTCTTGACCGAAGAACTCCCTCGTTTTGGCATTGAAACAACCATGGCAGATATGCGAGATCCAGCAGCCTACGAAGCAGCCATACAACCCAACACCAAACTCATCTACATCGAAACACTGACCAACCCAGTGTTGAAAGTCTGTGATATTCCAGCAATGGTCGACGTCGCAAAGCGACATAATTTGTTGTGCATCATTGACAACACCTTCGCCTCACCATGGGCATGCCAACCGTTGTCCATGGGCGTTGACTTGGTAATTCATTCAACCACCAAATATCTTGGTGGCCATTCAGACATCATCGGTGGAGCTGTTATTGGATCGAAGGAATTAATCGCTCAAATCTTCCCTCGCAAAGTGCACTTCGGCGGCTCGCCAGACCCACATAGTAGCTACCTTTTGGAACGTGGTATGAGGACACTTCACGTCCGCATGCCAACGATTTGCTCCAACGCATTCACCCTTGCGCAACGATTTGAAGCGCACCCGATGATCGAGCGAGTGAACCACCCGGCTCTCCCTTCCCATGATGATTACGAAGTCGCTCAGCGCGTGATGCCTAAGGGTACAGGCATGATCGGATTTGTCGTTAAAGGCGGCGATGAAGCGGCTCTGAAATTCATGCGAGGCCTGACAATGATCTACGAAGCAACAAGCCTTGGTGGCGTTGAATCACTGGTCGAGTGCCCCTTCAATTCCAGCCATATGATGATCCCAGAAGATGTTCGGCATGCAGCAGGCTTGGTACCCGGCTATGTGCGAATGAGCATTGGAATCGAAGACGTCGAAGATCTGTGGGCAGATATCGAGCGTGGATTTGCGAACGTCTGAATCGCTCCAATCGAGGTATGAAAAATGGACACCAGTGCGCTGATTGCGTTGCTCGTGTTCATCATACCAATGTGTTTCACGCCAGGGCCTAACAACATGCTCTGCGCTGCACATGGTGCCCAGCACGGGTTTCGCTCAACCATCCCTCTCACGCTTGGCATGCTCACTGGATGGTCGGTTCTTGGCGTGATCGTGGGCGTCGCTATCACTGCCATCGAATCCAATCAAGGCTTCTTCAATCTCTTAACCTATGCGGGGGCCGCTTACATCGCTTACCTTGGTTATGTAATTGCGAAATCGGAAACGAAACCACTTGAGGAAGCACAGAGCACGGATCAATTAGGATTTCTTACCGGCGCCATGTTGCAATTTGTCAACGGTAAGGCATGGATTCATTTCCTCGCCATCATGGCAACATGGGGGACTCTGTTTGGCCAAGGAATTACTGCGAAAGTGGCGCTTGTGGCACTCAATGCCTTCGCTGGATACCCAGCAGTCCTGGTTTGGGCCGGATTCGGCGTTGCCTTGCGACGCTCGTTCAGTTCCCAACAGAATGCAAAGCGACTGAACATCGCTTTGGGCGCCTCACTCGTCGGTGTGGCGATTTGGATTCTGTTGCCTCATTGAGGCCAATCAGATGGATTCGCCTGTGACGACCCTCAATGCGTCGAAGGCACTTTGCCATTCAACCCTTGATGCATCGACTTCATCAGGCTCAGTAGCAAGCAAGGATTCGCCTGCGGCAAGCAAGGTTTTCGTTGCGGCGAGCCAAGCCCCGGCACGATCCCTTGCATTGGATTCAAAGTGCCAATCTTGCCCGGCCGAGCGACCTGCAGCAAGCAACCACGCCCATGAGGCGGCTGCTTCATCGATCGATGCATGACGAGACGTTGCCACACGCTCAGCTTTTCCGATTCCATCGAGCAGACCTTGGAGAACAAGGTCGTGGATTGTACCTGCGGCGCCACTAAACTCTCCACTCCGAGTCGGGAATCGAGCCACGCGGCGCGCTTGACTTCGCGCAGAATCAAGGCCTTTGAGGAAGGTGCCGAACGGCTGGGGCTTCTTGTTCTGCTTCTTCCAGATTTCTTCAGCCTCTTCGCCTTCAATCCCGAGTCCAGCCAGGCCCGCCATGCCCCATTTCTCCCAAAGTGTGCCGAGAATATTTCCACAGCTTGTACCAGTCATAATTTCTAACGCCTGACCCTTGCGGTCAGCGATATCGCCTCTTGGATTGATTCTCATTCCAACTTCCATCAGTCGGGCCTTCACTCATTGAAGCAAGGAGCATGTGGGCGGTAAGATGGCGTTCATCGATTGACCCAGCATGGTCGGCAAGACCCTGTTCGATAGTGTCGAGATCGTTGCCTTCAATCCACATATCTCCGAGGACCAATCCTTCGTCAATAGCGTCAATAACAGCCCGTTGAACTGCCATGGCAATCAACCCCTCATTCATCGTGAGGCCTTGCCATGCATCGATGACCTTGTCGATACCTTCTGCAGAAGCCTCGGGAAGTGCCTTTCCTTCAGGCCATCCTTTTGGCGCCCAGTTTGCTTCAATCGTGAGGATTGAAGGCAAGAAGGGAGGGAGCATCGAAAGAGCAAGGTGGTGGATAAAGGAAGCTTCCTTCTTCCCAGATTCACCAAGCGCATCAAACCCAATCGCCACAACAGGCCCGTGTTTGAACGAGAAACGGACGTATCCATCTCCGCTTGGATTGAATTCCAGACACTGCGTTCGGATCGAGATCGTTTGTGACCCAAACCGGGAGCGGGATTTCATCGTCCTTGGTGAAATCAAATCGTGATCGATCGAGGACATCTTCGAGCCATTCGTCCGGAGGCGAGGGGTTCGGCCCAGTGCATACAAAGCCACCTTTCCAGGTGAAGAAGTACATACCTCGCTTGGCATGATCTTCCCACGGTAGCATGCGCAGTGTGAGGTGTGAATGGTTTTGCAGACCGGCAAGGTAGCCTTGCTTACCATCTCCACGTCGGATGAACGACGCTCCTCCGAAGGAACCCGAACTGAACTTCCCAACCATGGTAAAATCTTCATCGTGAGCGGCGTGCAGTGAACCGGCAAAGGCCTTGGCAACAGGATCGCCGCGCTTTGCCATCATTCGCTTTCCAAGCCAACGAACATCGTTCTTTTTCTTGATGATAATTTTGAGTTCGTTGAGCGTTTTTGTCACAGGATCTTTCCTGCCCCAACGAAGTCGCCCCTTCCACATCATTGTGGGAAGTTTTTCTTCCGGATCTTCGAGCAATTGTGCCAACTCTCGCTTGATACGATTCGCTGTGGCTTCGTTGGCATGCTTCGTCCCGCGCATGCGGACGCGTTGCTTTTTCTGCCCGGGAAATTCAACTTTGGATGGACCTGCCATGAACTCCCCTCAAACACATCGAGCCACCCCTGTCGTTTGATTCCTTCGCGGGCGATGGTCACATCCTTTCGCGCCTTCATATACCCTCGGAGGTTATTCCTGTGGCGACGAATAAAACCCCCAATTGGGGCATANGCGTCGGGCAAAGCAAAGGAAGTGTGACACGTATGGACNAAGAAAAGAANCNAGAGCAAGAGAAAAAAATGGACCCCGTATTCACGATTGAATCGTCCTTGGGGCGAGTTTCAATCGATATGAAGGCGTATGCAGATGCGAAGGCAGCGGCGCATGCATTGATGCCAAAACAAACCCGGCAAAACATGTTTGATTCAAAGATGTTCACGTTCCTCAACGCAATCAAAACCCAACGCGATTCACGCTACTGGAAAGGCCACTTGGGGGCACTCATGAAGATGCACCTCGACAGCTACCTCGAACCGGAATATGAGGTAAGTGAGGAATTTTCAATTGAAGATGGAATTCTCCGCCCATGCATGTACGATACCATCGCACTGCAGGGTAAACAACGTCAGCGCATCATGGTCATCGGCACACGGTTCTACCAAAGCAAGGTCGACCCAGCGCACCGTTTCACCCTAATTTCCTCTGTTGACGGCGACGGTGATCACCGCATCACCATCCATACACCAACCGGTCACAGCATGAACACGGAACGGTACGACTTCACCAACTTCATCAACCAATTGGAAGAGGATTTTTACGAAAACGGACCACTCAACCAGGCCTTCTTTGACTTGAAGTACAACTTCGTCGAACGGGACACCAACATTGACGCTCTGCTTGCCTGGGACCCAGTGGTCAAAGAAACCCTTTGGAAGGACATCATCACATTCCAAAAAGCCATGCCGAAGCTGAAGGAACTCGGTCTGGCAAACTCACGGGGCGTCATCTTGGCAGGTCCTCCGGGGACCGGGAAGACCATGATTGCAAAGTGGCTTGCCGCTCACTCCGACATCACCTGCATCCTCATCTCTGCTGAGATGATCACCGGGCGTCAAGACATCAAGAAGTGCTACGAGCTGGCTCGGAAATTATCGCCAACCCTGCTCATCATCGAGGACATCGATACTGCAGGGGCTCTTGATCGGCGTGCTTCCGACCATCCACTTTTGGGCGAATTCCTCCAGTCTATGGACGGCGTTGTGCCCAATCACGGCGTCATCACCCTTGCAACAACCAACCATTCGAACAAAATCGACCCTGCAATCGCCGACCGACCAGGTCGATTTGACCGCATTGTCGAGGTTGGCTTGCCCGATAAGGAGCAACGCTACCACATCCTTCACCAACATTTGAAACCAATAAACACCGCTCCAACGGTGAACCGCGAGGCAATCGAACGTCTTGCTAAGTCAAGCGATGGTCTTACCGGTGCGTGGTTGCGAGAAGTCGTTCAGTCTGCGCTCATCGCCTCGCTATCCGATGACCGAGAACTCATCACGAAGGAAGACCTCACCGCTTCACTGAAGGACATCCTCAAGCGACGCGGCATGGCGTACCGTGTCACACCTTACGGGGCCACCGCCCAAGAAGCAGCCAACGCATACGTCCAGTGAATGGATGATTTGATGCCGAGGCCCTTGCTGGCAGTCACATGGTCGAAGTGACATTGCTTGGCTTAGCACAAGACGGCGGCCGACCGCAAGCCGGTTGCACACGCCCCTGTTGTGTTGGACTCGCTCCAGAAGACGCGTCCTACCCTGTAGCTCTTGGGATCACAGATGGCAATGTAAACCACCTGATTGAGGCGACTCGTTTTCTAGGTCAGCAATTGACGGTTTGGGGCCAATCAACGATCGACAATGTGTTACTCACCCACGCTCACTTTGGCCATGTCGATGGTTTGGGCTTGTTTGGCCGTGAAACCATGAACGCCAGAAACGTGAACCTCCACACTTCGAGTGAAATGGAGCACCTCATCGATCGAACCCCCCAATGGGCCCTCATGGTCGAGCAAGGCGTCTTTGAGGCAAAGGTGTTCCATGATGGCGATCGAATACAACTCAGCGAACATGTGATTGCCCAACCGATCCGTGTACCCCATCGCGATGAACTCTCAGACATGCACGCCTTCGTGATTCGTGGGCCGAATCGCTCCTTGCTGTTCCTTCCAGATCACGACACTTGGGAAGAGACACTTGCGCGCCATCACCACGACAGCATACGCTCTTGGTTGGCGTCACTTGATGTGGAGATTGCTTTGATTGATGGTACTTTTTGGTCGATCAACGAACTTGCTGGGCGCAACCAAGACAAGGTCCCCCATCCTCCAGTCAGCAAAACCCTCGAGATGCTCGGACCGCGGCAAGAAAACGATCCTGAAATCTATTTCATTCATCTGAACCACACAAATCCATTGTACAATTCAGAAAGCGAAGCATCGACCCTTCTCGCTGGGTCGGGTTGGAGCATTGCTCGACAGGGTCAGACGTTCAGTCTATGATTAGACAGCAGTAATTTCGCCCGGTACGAGCAGCAATGCTCGCCATGTGATGGTAATCGATTCTCCAGAGTCCCCAGTAAATGGATTGCTATTTGTTGCTACGGTCACGCCCGCCTCATATGATCCCATCATGCGGTCGATGTTGTTCATTCGCTTTGCATTATTTTCGAGCTCGTTCATGGTTCCATTGGCGGTGTACGTTCCTGGGATTGAACCGAACTCCAAAAGAGAGTTGTCGGTGACAATCGATGCCATCAGCTGTTCAGAAGCATCGCAGGTTGAGGTGGACTTTGCAGAATCGTCGACTTCGTCATGAGGCCCAGCAGTGTTGCTAAAGTCGGGTTCGACAGTCACATCATCACAGTTACTGGTTCCGACCTCATTGCTTTCCTCATATGAGATGACAAACTGAATCCCCAAGGAAGCAGTAAACATCTCGTCATAGGTGAATGAGAACTGGGCAGTCTGGTCGTTTCCAATGAACAACGTTTCCGTTTTCTCCCATTCTTCGATGGTGTAATTCATCGTGTACGCTTTACCGCTATCTGCACCATTAGCGTTTGAATCGGGTGCAAAATTAACGTAGGACACTTCTGTGACAGCAACGACAGCCAGCAAGACAGCGAGGCCAATCGCCACCGTTTGTTGGCCCGGCACACTGTATCGCCCGAATGCATTCGTAGGTGAATCATCGCGCAACCAGCACAAGAGGAAGTGGGTTGCAAATGCAGCGCCGACACCAGGCACTGAAGGGAAGATCCCATCCTCGCCACCGAAGCCAAGAATCAACCATCCAATGACGCCGAAAAACCCAGCCATCATCATCAGAATCGAGTGGGTTGTGTCTGGCTCATACCCCATCATACGAACCAAAATCATTGGAACAAAAATAGCGCCCAAGCCGTAAACAGCGAGCACGACGAGGCTGAACACAGAATCTCCGAACCCGGGGAACTGCTGTCCTGTGAGGGAAATCACTGTGGCCAAAACAGCCATGGCAAGGGTGACCTTTTTGGTTGTCTTGTGGTCTTGGCTCCATTCAGGTCGAACGTCATCAGTGATGGCGGCTGTGCAAGCCAAAACTTGACTGTCCGCAGTCGACATCGTAGCGGCAAAAATCGATGCAAGGATGACGCCGCCAAGGAACGGGCTCAATTGTTTCATGGCCAAGAATGGCAGCCCAGTCTCGGCACCATCGGGGCCTAATTCCGGCAACAAAACGCGGCACGCAAGGCCGATGATGAACATCAGGACAATAAATGGCGTTTGCCAAACGAAGAACCAAACCATTGCTTGCTTCCGAGCAGCGTCGTCTTTCAGCGTCATGACTCGAGAAACAACCTGTGGCTGTCCCGCCACACCCAAGCCGCCTAAGAAAAAGGCAGCAATCCAGAGGGCAGCCCCGAATCTCAAGCCAGACGGGAACAGACTCACCATCGAATCATCAACGGCCGCAAGCTGATCGTGCAAACCAGAAAGTCCACCAGAATTCTTGACTGCAACAAGGCAGAGGATCGTTGAGCCGACAATCATNACGCTGGATTGAGCGGCATCAGTCCAAATNGAGGCNCGAATCCCGCCAGCATAGCAGTACGCCACAACAAGCACGAATCCGATCAGAATACCAACTGTAGGGGCCCAATTGAGCATAGTTTCGAGGGCAACACCACCTGCAGTCAGTTGAGCTGCTGCATAGATCGAGAGGAAAAGAACCGATAGGACCGCTGCAACCTTTGCTTCAGGTGAGCCGGTTGTGCTTGAAACAAGAGATGTGAGCGAGCGAATACCCCGTTCCTCTCCTTCTTTCTGGATGTACTTGTAGAGCCACATCCATGCGACCAATTGGCCGATGGTCGACACCAACGCAATCCAAATCGCAGAGTAGCCTTGAACGTAGATGAAACCGATGAAACCGATGAACATGTAGCCGGAGTTCCATGTGCTGACGGCCGAAAGTGCAGCCAATCCAGGATGCATGCCGCGTCCAGCAACGAGGTAATCATCTGTCGTGTCTTCTTTGACGCGCATCGATGCAAGCCCGACACCTGCAAAAAAGAACATGAACAACAGGAAAGAAAGGAGAATTATCACATCGTCAGACATACAGCCACACACCTTTAGCGCCAACGAAGGAGAGCCTTCTCTTCAACTTCACTGGTTTTGGATTGGAACACGAGGCTGTTGAGCCGCCCGCCAGTTTGACCTTCAAGTTGGCCAACAGTCGTCGCCACAAGGGATTCATCGTCTGTGCCCATATCGGAACACAGCACGACATCCATTGAATCAAGATCACCACTTAGGAGGGCTTCACATGCTTCGACGCGCATCGATTGCAAGGCAGTCTCTTGTGGCATTTCTTCAATTGCATCTGCGAGCTTGTCCCACATCAACCTCAACGAGGCAACCGCATCTTGGGGTCTCATCGGAATTTGGTGGCCGATGCCTTCACCTGTCGGATCCAAATCGAGAAGGGCCAGTGTGTGGAGGTTTTGATGCATGTTCGCAGCGATGACTTCCAAAGGTGAAGTCGCCACCCATCCACCATATGGGTAGGTGAGCGTGGTTTGCCGCCCGAATTTGTAGTTGGACAACCCGATGGCGCCAGTCACCAAGGTCGTAATGGATACGCCATGGAACACAAGGCATTCGAGGCCTGCTTCAGTCGCTTGGAGTTGTAAATCAACATGCGTCGTTGCCTGAAGCGGATCGCCAACCACCAAGAGCGCAACCAACGAAGTTCGAGCCAATTCAAACAAAGCCTCAGGGAGTTCCACTTCCGGCCTCATCACCTTCTCGATGGCTCCAACTTCTGCTTCAAGTGCATCGAGTTGTGCTTGTGGCCAAAGAGCAGTGTACGCTTCATACCGCCGCACATCGGCGGCCTTTGCGGCTTGAAGTGCTTCAACACTCATTCCAGAAAGACGTCCCGGTCCCATGCCGATGAGCATAAGGCCAGTGTTGGGAAGAAGGGGGGCCTTGGTGTGTTCCGCCGTCATGCTCAAACCTCCCCTTCGCTTGGAGTGAGCGAGCATCATGCGTCATTTGAGTGTGCCGAGCGCGCAAACCCAACATTGGTTGGAGCGCTGTCGTTCTGAAAAATGGCTTGCTGAGCACACAGGCGTGACCAGTTTAGGGGGCGGAAACAAAGCCATCCCCCTCAACCAAACAGCTCCGCCTGAAGGCGATGCGGCATGGCTCGGAAACGCCCTGATTGTTCTGGCTGCTAAGGAAAAAGCCCCTTCACACTGGACCGAACACTTCGATGCCGAACTCTTGAAACATCACAAAGACGACTTGCCCAAGGCGTATGAAACACAAGGCGATGTATTGATTGTAAAAATCGAAGAAAGCGTTTGGCACTTGGCTGAGATGATCGCAGACGCCATGCTCACACAGTTGCCGAGCATCCGACTCATATGCGCGGACCTTGGCGTTCAAGGAGATTTCCGCGTTCGCAATCTCGAACCGCTTGCAAGCCGCGATGGCTCGACAGAAACGATGACGAGGATCAAAGAAAACGGGTACTTTCTTTGGGTTGATGCTTCCAAAGTTTATTTTTCTGCTCGGCTTTCAAACGAACGAACTGGGACACTGCAAAGCGCAAAGAAACTCAAACAACGTCTGGCCCGCCCGCTTGTCGTCGCCGACCCCTATGCAGGCGTTGGCCCAAGCATGGGCGCCCTGCTTAGCGAGCCATCCCTCATCGAGGGGTATTACGCAGGTGACCTAAACCCCGATGCGGTGGAATTATTGCAAGCAAATTTGACGTATTTGGCCGGTCGAAGAAAAACCGAAACGGGCGAACCTGCGCCCGCACTCGCCCCCTCAAGGGTCGTGTGTGCCGATGCGACCCAATGGAAAACAAACCCTCGCCTTTGCAACTCATCTGATCTTCTTTTGGTCAACCTCCCCCACGACAGTGTTGAACACTTGCCTCACCTTCTTCCATTGTTGCGAACGGGGCAAACCAGCCTTTTACGAGGCTGGGCGATTATCGATCGAGCCAATGAAGCGACGGAGAAAAATAAGATTGCATCGGCAATCATAGAGGCTGGTGGAACGATTGAATCCCTTGAATTCGAAGAGGTCAAAGGATTCTCTGCGAGCAAGAGTTTCATGTGTTTCGAAGCATGGGTTGTGCTTGCTGCTGAATCGCTGAGTTCATGAATCAGCACCGATTGCGTACGACCATGCAGAACACGGTCACATGCGTTTGCGGTGTGAAAATCGACGTTGCCGGTGCCACACCTCGTAAAGACGGTACCAAGGTTTGGTGCAGGGTTTGCGGGACTGTTTCAGTCCATCACCGCGAGTGAACCTCAGCGTTCAGCGACCAATTGGTGAGCGCCAAGGCCCATCTTCATCCAGCGAGAGATCCTCTTCTGGCATACCAGTCCTGAGGGGTTTGAATGGACTCTTTTCGGTTCGCACCGGATTTGATTTCGCACGCTTGGCCATGAACACCTCAGCTTTCTGCCGGATGAACACCTCTCCAAAGGCAACGAGGAAGAGGGAGATTGAGAGTATGATGTGCCCCTCGAGTCTGTAGGATTCAAAGGGTTGGATTTGGAGTACTTGTTCGGCTACGATTCCTTCGTCCACGGTCGTTTCGACGGTGTAGGTGCCGGGCTCAAGTGCCCCGCTCCAATTAGGGGGCCCCTCTGAAAGCAGACCGGACCATTGGGCTATTACGCTGTTTGATGCGTCGCGAATGATCCACGACACAGTTCCATCATCGACCGATACGCCTGTGAATTCGACTTCCATTTCCGCTGGCATTTCCTTGCTGAGCCCAAATACAGAATCCAATTCGACGGTGCGTGTTTCGATGGCTTGGTCGACGTCATTGATTTCGTACGGAGCAACGCCGCCTGCGACACTCATCCATAAGCTGTTGAGAACGAGCAACGCAACTGGCCATAACACCAAATTGACCAGCCGTTTTCGTTCCATAATAACCCAAATTACTAGAGTTTGCTTTTGATACTATGTATTTCTAGGGAGCAACAGCATCATGAAGTTCCACCATTTCCAAAATGCGGTACATCCACGCCAACTTTTTCAATTTCTGTTCAGGGACAGTGGTGGCCGACCACATGCCAACCGTGTTGAGTGAAAAGCCCACTAGGTCGATGTTCATAGGATTCACACCCATTGCCAGGGCGAAGCATACGGCTCGGTCTCCGTCTGTGAAGCCACCGAAGTTATGAGCGCCTTGACATTGTGCTGGTGTCTGGTGCGTGAGAATAAGCGAGGGAGGGGTATCGAACTGAGACCACTCTGACAACGCACGTGTGAATCTCTGAACATTATCACCATGGCTGTGAGCTACGATCGGAACGCCTTCCTTTGCTGCACTGTGGAGGTGAACCCCTCCATCAAAATCTGAAACCACGCATGCAAGGCGATTTCGTACCCGCAAGGCACCAACTGAGCCATCGGCAGCGATGATGACGCCTTCCTGTTGAGCGACCCTTCGTGCTTCCTCTTCAGTTGCTGCAGCGCCTAAAACAGTCACCCGTTCAGCGGCAAATAATGTCGCGCGCAATGCGTCCAAGGAGGCAAGGCGCCCTTCTTGACTCCAAGAAGGAACTGCAGCGACGAGTTCATAGGTGCGTTGGACCAATGCTTCTGCAGCAAGCAGGTCTTCCTCAAGGCCCCATCCAAAGGCGTCACGCACCTCATCTTGAATGTCCACAAGGCGTTGGTCAACAGCCTCGTGCATGTTCGTTGGTTCCATGGCGACCTCATCAAGTGTCCGTTGAAGTTCTTATGCGGTCGGCGCGCTTCGCTCAACCATGCCCGTCCCAAGGTCCCTGCCGGAACTGGAAGACGAGGTGACGTTCGCCCGCTATCCCTTCCTCCCGCAGGCGAGTGGATGGATTCAATCGATGGCGGTCGATCATAACATTGATCTTGACGAGCTCTTGGACGGTTCGTGGATGGAAAAAGCGCGTTCTCGCGCTCGTATTCGCCTCATTGATTCCATTCAATCCAAGGAAGGCGTCGAGGTTGTTGGTGGGGATTTATTCACTGAAGAAGGACGAATTATCGAGGCCTTCTCGTTCTATTACGCCCGATTGGTCGTATGTGCGTCGGAAGACGAGCGGCTCATTGCCCGCTGGGCTCAAGCAGAAGCGGCGCGCGCAGAACAAATCCTCATCAAAGACACCAAGAACATCGAAACCATCGCTCGAACCTACATCAGCCAACTCGAACGCAAAGAGGGCAAAGGTGGGCGCCAAGCAGCCATGAGCATTGGCTCAGGTAATGTGGACATGCGCTCGCTAAGGCAATCGCAATCGGGGCCAGTTTGGAACATTGGCCTCAGTGATTTCATTGAGATATGCCCTAAGATTACTGGCGCACGATGGCGCTTACCAAATTGTGATGTCAACCAAGGATGGGTGACGCTGTTCGATGAACCGACATATGGATCATCTGCCAAGTTAGCCCGATTGCTCCGGGAACGGATCAAAAGAGGCGTCGAACAAGACGCATTAGAGAAAATGGCAGAGGTGACCACCGATCTCGCCATCCGTTTGGCAGAACCAGTTGGCATGGTTCGAAACCTCATGTCCAATCAAGCAAGCGAGGCGATCGCATTGGTTGGTGCGGCTGAAGAAGATTGGCCCCCTTGCATGCGAAAGGCCGTTTCAGATTTGGCCATGGGCGTCAACTTGAACCACTTCGGGCGGGTCTTTTTGGCATCGATTTCAGCGGTTCTCGCCCTCCCAAAAGAGTCATGCGTCAATTTCTTCCGAGGCGCCCCAGATTTCAGTGAAAGTACGACTTCGTACCAGGTTGACCATGTCTATCAACACGGTTACACTCCATCCGGATGTGGCAAATTAAAGGTCAATCACAACTGCCCAGTTTTGCCTGGCGATGACCGTCTGTGCGACCAGCCATGGCTTGATCACCCGCTCAAGTACATCAGGGCAACACAACGATGGAAGGCGCGAACGCAAGCCCCAGCGCCGCCCCCCAAGACCACTTCTGAAGAGCAACCAGAAGCCTCACCTCCACCGTCAACAGATTAAGGCCAATTTGTGCATGTCGAACTGGGCTTTCGCGCGAAGACTTTGAATTGGGTGGGCGACTAGGGTACATCCAACAGCGGTGGCAAATGATGGTGAGAACGCTCGTATTGACAGTAGACCGAGACAACGATCTCGGCATCAAAACAGCGATTCGCGGTCCGGTTATCGGCCGCCGTCAAGTGCTCACTGCGGCGCTGAAATTGGGAATCGCAGACCCAGAAGAAAGCGACACAAACGCCATGCTAGGTGCTTTGTCGGCCCACGACAAACTCGCCGAAAAAAAACCTGAAGAGGACGAAGTTGAGATTGCCATCCTCACAGGGGATGAAAAAGTCGGCATCCGTTCCGACCGAGCCATTGCAGCACAACTCGAAGAAGTGGTCGCCCAATTTCAACCAGACAAGGCCATCCTCATCACTGATGGTGCTGAGGATGAATCAGTGCTTCCAATCATTCAATCACAAGTTCGTATCGATCACGTTGAGAAAATCATTGTGAAGCAGTCGAAGGGCATCGAAGGTACGTACTATTACATCGTTAAGGCGCTCGAAGATCCAAAATGGCGTGCTAAAATCATGATTCCTTTCGGACTTGTTCTCGCAGTATTCGGTCTTGGCATCATGCTTCCAAACGAAATTGGTGGCTTGCTGATTGGTGGTTTGCCGATGGTGACCGGGCTTTACATTCTCAGCAAGGGAGCAGGCATTGAGACCACCGTCAACAAAGTCATTCAAGAAATGAGGGAAAACGCAGACGCTGCTATGTTTTCCTCATTGTTATGGACCGCTACCCTGTTCAGCGCAATCTTTGCGGTTGCAGAAGGGTGGAGAGAATACTCGGTGCTTGCCGACGTGTCTTCTCAATCAATCGTCTGGCTGTCTGCGGTTCACAAAGCCCTGGCTTGGATCGTCATTGCGTTCCTCACTTCAACAGCCGGCTTCATGCTGCTTCGATTGAAGCGAGGGTCGTTCTCGGGACGACTCATTGTGCTCAGTATCTTCGGCATGGTTGTGTATTCCTTCGTTGACACGGCCCTTGCGATTGCAACCGATGTGTTGAGTGGAACTGCTTACGAATTTAGCGTCGGTAAGGTGCTTGAAGACCTGACAAACCCGTTGATTTGGGTTGTCGTTTTGTGGATGACGATGACCATTGTTCGCTCTTTGCAAGCAAAGCAAGCTCAAGCAGAACGCTACTGGGGCATTTGATCACAAGATGAACTTCGGCATATGCCGAGCCATGGTTTGGTGGCCGACAACGCCCACAAGGCTCCCCTCTTTGTTGACGACAGCAATTTGATTGAGGTCGTGAGTGAGCATCAATGCTCCCGCCTTGAGCAACGGTGTGGTTTGTGTGACTGTAATCGGGGGAAGGTTCACCAACTGTTGTGCTGGGATTCCATGCATCCAAGCAATGTCACGGTTGACCTTCTTCCTTGCGATGATTTTCAACACATCAACAGCATGGATTCTACCTTGAGGCGCACCCTCGTGATTAATGACGAACACGTGGTCCCAATTATTCGATGTCAAGTCATCGATGACATCGGCCATTGATGCATCATACCAGACCCAATGTGCTTCGAGCATGGTTTCCCCACAGGTAATCGAGCGTGCTGTCTCAGCTCGCTGTTTTGACGACATTCTCGCCATGACTTCTTTGGTCAACTTCCTTGGTCGGCTTTGAGGCATTGAGGTCCCTCTCTTGTTCCCGCGGCGCACGCGCTTCTCTTTCAAGGCTTTCGGCGACATGATACTTTCCACATCCGTGTTGTGAGGTTCCGGATACCGGCAAAACCCTCGACACAATATAACTGAACAGTGAAGAGTGATGAACGCTGCGAGTGGGACATGGCATCTGTACCGCCCGAAGTTCTTCACGCCTTGGCTGGCATGAGCGGCTATGATCGAATGTTGGAAATTGACCGCATCGCATCTGCTTATGGCGTAGGCCATGCATGGATTGAGCAACAGATTGCAGGCTCGGCTCAGCCATCATCACCAGCCCAGGATCCAAACAATTTCGCCCCCTCCTCAAAGGAGGCCCCGGCCCTTCCGTCAACCCCTTCGATCCCAAATACGCAAAGTTTCCGATTCCAATATGACCCATCAGAACAAGCTGCAGAGCGACGACAAAGTGTGAGTCAGGCGATTCTCTGCCCTGCGTGCGGCGTTGCACTCGGCATCCCGGCAGTCCGCCCAATCAAGGTCACTTGCCCCCAGTGCTTACAAGAATCCATCTTCCAATCCTAGGCGTTGAATTCATACCGGTGCGAACGAAGCGCTGGGCATGCGAGACACTTCTCCTCGGCTGTGGCCCTATGCGCCAGCAAACTCACCAGTGGCCCTTCCCGAGTCACCGTTGTTCTTCTCCAACACAACCCTTCGGGAATTGACCCCTCCAGCCGATCATCAAGAGGGCCAACTTTCGGGCCCGGCTTTGCAAGCCTATTGCGCTTCATTTACATCAACAGAAGGCACCGTCGAACACCTGCTTGCAGAACAATCAGCACCGCCAATGGCTCAACGACGCCCGTTTTTGTTACTCGGGGAACTTGCAAACCCATACAGGTTGCAGGACATTCGCATTGGAGCAATGCCAATCTACACCGTGCGAATCACGGACCTTTCCCGTACCTATGCAGATGGACTTGATCCGAGGGACACCTANCCTGGCGTCCATCACATCACCCTTGCGAGAACCGCCGGTTGGTGGGAGAAAACACACATGGCCATGGCCACGGTCGAGCAAATGAAAGCCATGATTTTCTGGCTCGACAATGGGCGTTCAAACACTTGGAAACCAGTCAAACCAGCAGAAGGAAGCCTTCATTTTGAACATGAAAAAATTGGCGCGCCCTTACCAGAAGACATCGTATGGGATGGCGAGAAGGAACTTGTTGAACGCACACCTCCGCCAACAAACGGCCCACAGATTGATCTCTCCACGACAATGGTTCCAATCCACACTCGCTACGGTTGCTATGACAACCGTGGACGGTTGGCGCGAGCGACGCATCTCGCCCAACGGCAATTCCACGAAGGTATGTTCCGGCGTGGCTCTTCCATGAAGTGGAATGACGTGCTCGATATCATCTGATTGTTGGGCTCCCATGGATGCCCCATCAAGCATTGATATACGCTGCCGTTGATGTATTACATGAGTAAAATGAAGGGCAATGGGACACAAAAACAAGCTCGCTTGGCACGACTAAAGAATGAAATCGTGGAGTATGTATCTTCACAAGAAAGCTGTTCGGCAGCAGACATCGTGCATCATTTGTCGAACGAACGACGGATGAGAAATCACGGGCTCACTGCCCGCAAAGTTGGCTTCTTCATTCCACGCTATCTTTCTGAGTTCATTTCCTTCACCCTCGATCACGGTACAGGAAAGCGATTGTACCACCTCGCGGCATGATGGAAGCGTTATCTTCATGCCACCGATGCCCATGCCCTGTTCATGGAATGGCCTGATTGGGTGACTGCCCACGCCCTTTTCCCTACATTCTCAAAAGAGGTGCACGATGGTGCAGTCCCTATTTTTTCAGACGAAGAGCCTGCTTGGGTGCTCCTCGACCCGAAAGCCAAAAACGGCCTTAAATCTCAGTTGATGGCAGCTATTAACACCTATTCAGAACCAACCCAAGACCCTACGAAGAGCGGTGCAACCGTCGACGAGTCACAAGGCCCAGTCGTTGTCCATGCAAACGCCATCGTCGAGCCTTCTGTCCATTTCATCGGCCCGTGCTTGGTCGAATCAGGGGCCACCATTCGCCATGGAGCATACGTTCGGCCACATGCATGGATTTGCTCTGGATCGGTGGTTGGCCATTCAACAGAAATCAAACATTCAATTTTACTTCCAGGGGCGAAAGCACCTCACTTCAACTACGTGGGAGATTCAATTCTTGGCTGCGGTGTAAATCTAGGCGCAGGTACAAAATTGAGCAACTTGCGAAACGATGGAGGAGAAGTCCACCTTCGCTTCGAAGGTCAAAGGTTGGGAAGCGGCCTCAGAAAATTTGGCGCAATCCTTGGAGAACATTGCCAATTGGGGTGCAACAGTGTGACCAATCCAGGGACCGTTCTCGGTCCTAACAGCGTTGTTTGGCCAAACACAACAGTCACCGGGCTCTCTCCTGCTAATTCGACCCACAGGTGAACGAAATGACCCGTCGCTTGTTTGGAACCGATGGTATTCGTGGCAAAGTGATTGACGCTTCCCCCGACGAAGAAGCATCGATCAACGCTCTTCACGAACAACGGGTCATCAGCACAACCCTTCTTCGCATCGTCGGCGAAGCACTTGGGCGCACCATGGACCAATTGCCTGGCGAGGGCACAAAAGCAGTGATCGGATGGGATGACCGCCCAAAGAACACAGAATTGGTCGCAGCACTCACGCTTGGGCTTCGGCTTACAGGATGCACGGTTGTTCATGTTGGGATGTGTGCAACGCCNGCCCTCCATCGCGCCACCCTCCGTCACCAAGCACGCATCGGTTGCATGATCACAGCCAGTCACAACCCTGTATCGGATTCTGGATTGAAGGTGTTCGATTCGCTTGGTTACAAAACCAATCCACAGTACGAAGATTTTGTCTCGAACATCGCGGATGCTTTAGCCTCGAAGAACGAGAGATTGACGTCATCGATGAAGCAGAATTATCTCAACCAAGCCAACCATATGATGCGTCGATGAGCGCAGCAAACCACCATCCTTCTTGGCTTTCGGAGCGGTATGCCCATTTCCAAATCTTGACTGGGACTGAGGGAATCAAAGAGGCGAATGTGGCACGTCCTTTCGTCATTGATGCCTCAAAGGGTGCCGCCCACACTTGGTTGGCCAATTGGCTCTCAGAACAAGGCCTCGAAAGCATCGAGGTGAGCGGTGAGGCGCAAGCCCTCAACCTCAACTGTGGCGCAGGGGATTTCTCGCCAACCCAAACATGGACCTTTGAGGAGGCCTCAAACTCTCCTCACATGTTGCTGCAAAACCTAACGCCTTCGTCACCGGGGACATTGGTCGGCGCTGCACTCGATGGTGACGGCGATCGCTGCCTCGTCATCCAAGCAACTCGAGACGGTTTTATGGTCATTGATGGGGATGCGATCGGCGACACGATTCTCTCTACCGCAGCCCTGCATTCTGNGGCNCCATGGCACCTTGCAGCAAGCATCGAATCTGATCTTTCANTGCTNGCCACAGCCGAGCGTTTGCCTGNACCANTTGAAACATCCGAGACCGCTGTCGGCGACCGTTGGCTGTCAAAAGCGCTTGGCGATGCACTCCCATATTCTGAAACCCCCCCGAGATCGATTGGTGTCGAGGATTCGGGCCACATTGTGATGCCAACACCACTTCCCGGAAAAACCGGTGACTGGGCTTTGGTTGGTGATGGCGCAGCAACGCTTGTTGCTTACTTGCTTGCCTTCTCAAATCAAGATGCGACTTACCACATGAAACGAGGTTGGAAGCAACGACGCTCTGTGAGTGGTGTGGACCGAACCCTTTGGACGGGTCAAAACAGACTTGCGGACCAAGCTGAGTCAATTGCAAAGGATTTCTTTGAGCAGCAAGGCACCGTTGAGCAATGGAATCGCCATGGCCTTGAAGGTGAATCAAACCTTATGCTGATCTCATTCGAAGTCGATGGCCATCCAGCATCACTTGGCATTCGAAACAGTGGTACGCAGGCTAAAATCAGTGTATCATTGCGTCTTTCTCCAAACATAAATCCGGCCAATGCCCCAGACCTCATGAGTTCACTCACGAATCTTTTGGGTGCAGAAATGAAGGCATGAACGCCTCATGGTCGAAACGCATCATTCGTTGGCCATTTCACCTTCAAAGGTCTGCGTGAGCCACGTGACGATGCCAAGAAGCGCTGCGGAAGCAAGCAGGATGGCAAACAATCCTGTGACAGAACTGCCTCCAATGAGCACAACTCCAGCAACAATCCACCCGAGCACCAAATCAAGGGCTCCAACAATTCTCCAGCCTTTTCTGAGGGTGAGAATACCGCTGACCCAAGACACGGTCGATGCGATGAGGATGAACACAACAGCGTACACGAGGTTCGGGAATCCAAAGCAAGCCAAGAAGAGTAAAATGTGCAGGGCCCACAAACCAGCAGGGAGCCAGAGCCCCATGCGATTGATGACGGTCCATGCTACAAATCCTACCGTGATCATGGACATGGTCGAAGCGACAAGGTAGAATGGAACCACAGTGAAACTGAGCAATTCTGGTGCCCATGCCATGATGCCTTGCACAACAACTGGGAGGGTAATCCATGCCATCAAAGCAGGCGCAGGTTGCTGCCACCACACACTTCTTCTTGCGGTGAAGGCGAGCACCAACACTCCAGCCACTCCGAATGAAAGCACACAGACGGCGAGGGCCCAAGCACTGCGGCCAGCAGCCCCCCGATGATCGCCCATATCCCGTTGAATCCGCTTCCCTTCGACCCAATCAAAGCCGAGCACAGCACCAACAAGCGCCACCTCAATTCCCATCATTGGCACGCCTGATTCAAACAGGAATGCGTCAAAGGGATCGAAATTGAATGGAAGAGGCACTTCGCCACCAATGAGGAGGCAAATGACGCGGTCAAGCATGGCCAAAAACACGACACCTTCCAATGCATTTGGAAGACGTAGCCCAAGGTCACTGCGCCCAATAATGCCCATGCCGGCCATCATCACCAAGCCACCGAAAAGAACGAGTAAATGCCATGTGTCCTCGAGCACTACGACGGAATTCGANGCTCTTCCAGCGACGTGAATCAATACCAAACCAGCCATGCCAACCGCAATTGGGGACTCGATGCCCATGATGTCAGGGAGNCTCAAACCAATNTCNTTTGCTCGNAANCGCGCCGCTCCAACAAACAACATCGAGAGTAAAACTCCGAACAGCAATGTCATCAACGTGTTGCCAGAAAGGAACGAAATCACCGTGGTGACAAGGATTGTGGTGACGAGGAACATCATCGTGATGATTGGTTGGTGGTGAATGTCTCCAACTTCAAGATCGTATTCTCCAGCCGTGCTCCAGTTTTTCGATCGCTTTCGTTGCTTTTCAGCGAGGGCCAACAACTCAGTGTCGATCAGCCGCAAAGATCCTTGGACAGGCCCTGAATCATCAGTTGGCGATGCTTGAGACTGCAAAATGACTTCACTGGGCCCAGTTGCTACGCCGACATTGGTCTTCTCAACCATGTCCATTGCACTGTATTCGCTTGCGGTTGTTGAGGCGGCAAGGAATTCCTGCATCCGTTCTTGCTTTTCCTTAATTCGCACAAGTCGATCGTCGCGACGAGCAAGGGCGCGCATGCCTGCACGGAATTCACCTTGAATGGCGAGGTAGGAACCGGAGGCTACGAATGCGATCAAGGCGGTGAGCACAACGAATGTCATGTTGAGGGTGAGTCCAGCCAATGCCATTGTGACGATGAGCCCAAGGGCTGCAAAGGCGGGTGGAAGCAGTTTTTCAAGCGTCACTGCTCGTTGGAGGTACAAGACGAGGGCGACAAGTCCAACACCCGTCAAGACCAACAAATTCATTTCAGGTGAGAGCATGTTTTTTGCTCCAGTCAGTTCAACGTTCGTAATCGGGTCAAGGCTGATGACGATGTAGAATGCTGCTATGAATCCTAGCATTAAGGTCAGTAACCGCCCGGGAAGGGCCTCCGTCAGTTCAAGTTCTGCTAGGCTTGTGCCATCCTTTCGTCGCCGATCGGTAGCAAGCAGCATCAAACCACATGCTGCAACCATAATCATGGCCCAGAATGCCGACTGTCCGTAACGCCAAACGAGGATTAAGGCAAAGACGCCCCAAACGGTCATCAAACTACGTGGTTTTCCAAGATGCTTGCCACGCCATACCATCAACGCATGACCAATCAGCAAGAGGCCCATGGCCGCCAACAGTCCCGGCATTGGAAGCGCTCCGGGCCGTGTAATGCCCCAAATGACAACAACTGAAAAAATGAAGCTCAAATTCCATAATTTAGCGAACCCAGAGTCTCTGAAGCGGGCGCCAACCTCTGAAGCTCCAGCAAGCCGCGCTGCTAGATTGAGTCCAGTTTCACCATGGTGAACATTCACGCTGATTTGCTGCACGATAAGCACACATAGCCAGGTGGCGAGGTCGATTTCATCGAGTGAGATTGGGATGAGGTCCATTGAGACGACCCTTGATTCGACATCGCTTGCAAAGAACATCAACCACACCCACGGAGCAAGCACAGCCGTGCCTGCAATCGATGGTGAATCCCGCTGGATGGCTAACCACGACAAACCGACCCATACAACACCTTGGGAGATGAGCAAAAGGCGGCCGTTACCATCTGCTTCTCCAGCCGGGATTAACAATGTCAACAGCACCACAATCACGGTGCCCCCCATCCACAGAACGTGGTCTGAAACTGAGGTTTGATTTCGCAGGAGTGCGGCGGCGGTGAGCACTGCGGTCACGGCTGCATAGAGGCTGTACGGACTCAACCCTGCTGGGAGGGAAACATCAAACGCTCCTGAAGTCAACAAGGCTAGGCCAATCAACATGACTGGTGCTGGGTAGAGAATGAACGGTGCGAGATCCTTCAGATGGACGCCTCGCACCACGAGGTAGGATGCGCTGAAGGCCGAAACCAACAGGAGCAATTGCGCCAGTGCATAGCCGGTCTCAAGACGGTTTGCAGCAATGGCCAGAAGTGCGCCGATCATGCCAAGGCCAACAGAAACCGACCACAAGGCGGGTTTGCCGAGTCCAAGCGCTTTGAGTGCATCTGAGAACCAATTTTCAGCCCTGACAAAGGAAGCAGCCACAACAGCGTTCGTCGCCGTTACCCCTGCCATGAGGAGAAACAGCAACAACTCATCATCAAATCGAACGAGTTCAACTCCAAAGAACGACCAATCATTTGAGAGGGCGTGAACGCCGACCCAGAGGTAGGATGAAGCAATACCCAAACTTGCTAAGTTACCAGAGCGGCGCATGAAGGCAAGCCCGTGCATCAAGAGGGTGCCAATGCCCACCATGGCCGCAACACCCACTTCGCCGTACAATGCTCCTGCAGCACTTCCAACGATGAGTAAAATCAGGGTTGCTTGCGCTGCAATTGCATCTTCGTCATGCCGTTGAGCAATGAACACATTTCCAGCAACAACGGCCAACATGCCGAGTCCGAGGGTTTCATTTGCGCCGAGCGGCGATGCATCAAACCATCCCCAATGCCATGAATCAAGGACCAAACCATANAACAATTTCATCGAGATGATGACCCAGGTNACNCCAAGCAACCTCATCGATGGTTTTGGGATCCAACGTTCACCAAGGTACAACCCAAACACGCCCATCGAGAATAAGCCAAGGCCGCTCAATTCAGGNGGCAAGACGGTTCCAACAACAGCACCGATGGCAGACCAAACGGTCACCATTGCCACGAGTAATCCAAGACCTAGCCGCCGTTCGCCGTGAACAGCGAGGTCTTCCACGCTGTCTAATTCTGGTGCTGATTGAACAGTTCCGTCACGTTGGACTGCACCTGGCTCGTTGCTTTGCTCATCACCCTTCGAGAACAATGATACGATTTCACCAACGGCTTCGTCGACCTCTTCCACAGGTTGAATTTGAATTGATTCGGGTTGCTCGTCGACCTTCTTCGAGTCGACCATGAACGAGCCGAGATCCATGCCCCGTGGACGTTGGAAGTCTCGCTTCCTAAGCACATCATCACGCGGAGGGCTTGAGCCGGTCCCCTCCTTGCGCTCCTCGGCCATGCACTTGCTCTTGTTCGCCTCCTTGAATGCTTTCTCACGAATTCCGGCGTCCGCAGGTGGTTTCCCATGGCTTTCTTTTTCTGCGACCTCATTCGGTGAGCGCGGCTCCATCGCCCCCCCTCCCATAGCGAAAAATTAGCAATTGTTGCACCAAAAGGGACAAAGAGGGCCTGTGGAACGCAACGGCATGGCCGACGCCCATGGGGCCCCCACAGGGGACCTTTCTTCGTACGGAATCACCCCTGCCGGTGAAGTCTACTGGAACCAAGATGCACCGACTCTGATTGAACTCGCCGTCGCCAGAGGCGAAGGTGTGTACAGCGCTCACAAGGCACTCGTCACCGAGACTGGCGAACGAACCGGTCGCTCACCAAATGACAAGTTCATCGTCGATGAACCATCAACGACCGGCGACATCAATTGGGGCGATGTGAACGTCTCGACGGATGCTGAGACCTTTGTCCGCATGCGAGCCAAGGTGGTTGAATACCTCTCTTCGAAGGACGCACTCTTCGTTCAAGATTTGTATTGCGGTGCGGACTTCAGCGAAGCCCTCCCAATTCGAGTCGTCAACCACAATGCTTGGCACAACGCCTTCGCCCGAAACATGTTTATTCGCCCGAGTGAGGAGCAACTTCAACACCACACTCCCGAATTCACAGTGCTCCACGCACCACACTTCGAGGCAAGCCCTGAGGACGGATTGAATTCTCAATGCTTCGTTATCGTCAATTACGCTGCCAAAGAAGTCATCATCGGCGGCACACGCTATGCTGGCGAAATCAAGAAGTCCATCTTTTCGGTGATGAACCTCATCCTTCCTAAGAAAGGCATTCTCCCAATGCACTGCTCAGCAAACACAACGGGTGAAAACACGGCGATTTTCTTCGGCCTTTCTGGAACTGGGAAAACCACGCTTTCGGCCGATCCAAAGCGGGCGCTTATTGGCGACGATGAGCATGGCTGGGGCGCAAATGGCGTGTTCAATTTCGAAGGAGGCTGCTATGCAAAGCTGATTGATTTGTCCGAAGAAGACGAGCCAGCCATCTTTGGCACCACTCGTAAATTCGGGACGGTTCTTGAAAACATCGTGATGGACAGCGAAGGTGTCCCTGACTTTACCGACACGAGCAAAACCCAGAACACACGTGGTTCGTACCCGATTGAATTCATCGAGAACCGGACCCTAGATTCGAAAGGCGGCCATCCACAAAATGTGATTTTCCTCACCTGTGATGCGTTTGGTGTTCTCCCACCAATTTCTCGTTTGACCCCTGACCAAGCGGCCTACCACTTCATTTCCGGATACACTGCAAAGGTTGCGGGCACCGAAGTGGGTGTCAAAGAACCACAAGCCACCTTCTCAGCGTGCTTCGGAGAACCATTCATGCCAATGCACCCAGGTGTCTATGCAGACCTTCTCTCGACCAAGATGGCTGAGCACGGAGCAACTGCTTGGCTCATCAACACTGGTTGGTCCGGTGGCGCCTACGGGGTTGGAAGCCGAATGAAGATCCGTCACACCCGTGCTATGCTCAACGCCGCTTTGGATGGCGACCTTGATGCTGTTGAATATGTCAAAGACGAGCGCTTTGGCTTTGAAGTGCCTATGGAATGCCCGAATGTACCATCTGAAGTTCTCCAACCTCGCAGCACATGGGGTGACAAAGGGGCGTTCGATGCCACGGCTGACAAACTCGCTGCAATGTTCAATGAAAACTTTGCTCGCTACGCAGAAGGCGTCTCTGAGGCCGTGAATGCATCAGCACCTTCGCCAATTGCGTGATCACAAAAAGTCACTCAGTGAGAGTTGCTTGGCCCGATCGTTGTTAAACAACGAATCTACGCTATCAGCCAACCATTCGACGTTCTGTTTGGTGTAGGTGTCGACGCCATACGTTGCCATAACGTGCTTTGTGACCTTGATGTACTTTCGAACAGCACCCTCGGAGACAGTGAGGGCAAGATTGCCCCCGCATAACCCACCTTCTGATTTGGCAACACCAACGCTTGCAAGTCCTTGGCCAGAACTCTTCTTCGGTTGAATGCAATTGCCTGCAATTGGCATCCTTCGGTAGGAATGGGCGCACTTCAAGCATCGTACTTTCTGCCGAGCATAGGCATTCATGTTGCCGCGCAAGTCGGGTAAAAAGTGCGACCGAACCACGCTTGAAGCAACAGTTCGAACATCGACGCCTCGCAATTTGTGTCCAAGATCGAGTTGTCCATTCATCTTGTCAATCATCGTGTCGAGGGTTTTGTAGGCAGAAAGTGCAGGCCCAGCATCAATTGCATCACAATCNTGCGTGTATCCATACCCGCGAACTGCGGCGATGCTTCCCAACCGCCTTTCGACGAAATCCATCCTGTCAGCGATGGTTTTCGGGTGGGGTTGATTCAGTGTGGTCTCGTAGAAATCCCGTTCGTAGAACCAACCCGAGTCGACGTTGAGCGCCTCTTTGTCCACTTCGGTGGGGTTCAGTCGAGTTGTCAAGACCAGTGGAGCATCCATCAAACCGCCTCGGTTTGCAGGAAGGATCTCTCTGCTGAAGTTGAGTAAACCATCCATCAGGAGCATGATCGCATCTTCATCACCATCGCAGTTCCTTCGCTTTGCTGCGTGGAACAATGGATGAGCATAGCCGCCTGAACAGTCCGCCCAACCAATGATTCGACTCAACACTCCGCCGGAGGTGTGCGGGGCAAGGGCGCAAATGAGGTGGCCGACTAAATCATCAGGCGTATTGACATTGTAATACGGCTCCATGCCGTAGTAGCGAACAAGCAAATCGTCAATGAACTTCGCAGTCCGAACAAAGAATTCACCAGCATTCTTGGCCACAATGAAATCTTGGGGAAAAATTTCCAACATCTGTTCATCGCTTTCAAGAGGGTTCCCTTCGACGTCATGAGTGTAGCCAAGCGATTCGATGGTTTGCCATGTGACGCCTATTTCGCGTGAAATGGGTTACAGGCACATCACTCATATCGAAACGAACGGTTCCGTCACGGAACACTGGGAGTTGGAATTTCGCCCTCAGCAATCCCTTTTCGATGGCTTCGGGAGTTTGGTCCCTTGAGGCTATTTTTTTCATGCATTTGACCGTTCGAGGAATGCGGTCCATGCCTAAACGGATTCTTGCGTCTTCGAGAATGGTGTCTAAACGAACTGATTGAATTTCGCCGCGCCTGCGCCGGTTGCTCTTTTCCGATTCACGCATGGCGGTTCGGCCCCTGCAATTTACGCCGACGCGCCCTTCGCCGTGCTCGTCCAACAATCGATGATGGCAGACGACAAACGGTGATTCTTTGCCGCACTTTTTGCACACTCGGCGGCCCATTTGCACCCGAATGGTTTGCTTTTCAGCTGCGATGGCCATCAGCCGCTGGTTGCCGCCTGTAAGGTCAATCGGGAACAGAGCGTGGGTCATTGGGCTCATGATTCGCGGTGCGGCTTTTTCCGGCCGACCCATTCGACATCCAACCCGTACAGGGGCAGCATGTTCCCACCGCAGTTCTGATATTTTTCGGACTTGAATCAAAATTCCATCGACGGCGTGATCGTCTTCGTTTACTTGAGCGGCAAGGTACTGCTCTGGATTGTCAGGGCCCGGGTCGGGGACCTGCTCTGCAGCGTTGCGCCCAACTTCATCGGTTTCAGCAATGCCAAGCCCGCGCTGCCGAGCGTCGGTTTCAGCAGCAATTCGAACGGTTGCTCGTGCTTCTTTCAACTCTTTCAAACGCTTTCGCTCCTCTACGAGAACAACGTGGGCCTTCTTGAGTTCCTCAATGCGAGCCTCGAACCTCGAACGAGCATCGACAATCCTCAACGGCGTCTCACCTTCAAAGCTGAACCCAAACCCATCCAGAACGGCTGGCCAACCCGATGTGATGACAAGATCGTCACCGTCATGGTGGTGGGCAAGACCAAGGATCATCGCAATACTTTTCGCCATGCCATGTTGAATGAGGGTCCACGCTTCGGGGGTTTCCCCACCGAATATAGGGGGGAGTGGTCGCATTTCGTGGCCGGGAATCATATGTGCGTCCAAGTCATCGATGCGTTCTGGCCGTAAGACTTCCATTGCCTCTGGCCTCCATCCTCTGACACCGCCACTGATTCGCAATTGCCTTGCCTCAGGCTTTGGAAGGGCATTGAGACCTTCCTCAGATTCGGTCATTCCGTGCTTGGACGTACCAGCGTCTTCGATGGTTGCTTGCTCGAGCAAGGTGAGTGTGCTCGGAACCCATTCCAAAGGAAGGTCGAGGAACCAAGGGTTGTGAGGAGGAGGGAGTGATGTTTTGTACCGAACGGCAATCGCTTTGGCTTCCTCCCAGGTCGGTCGTTGATGGCGAAGAAATTCATGCCAGCGCCTGCGGACATGGAATTGCGCATGGGGATCTTCAGCGTCTTCTGGGTGAACACCTGGTGAGCCTTTGGGTGCTTCACCGCGCGTCACGTTCATGAGTGCGAGCAGTCGTTTGACTTCGTCCTCATCAGGGAGTTCCTCAAGCAAATCACTTGCCCACCAATCATCACAGTATCCCGCAGGCACGAGGTTCTTGTTGTTCTCCATGAATTCTCCATAACCAAGAACCAATTCCCCGTTATCCCACACCGCTCCGACCTTTGACCGAATCAAAGCAAAGCTCGGCGCATCATCCAATCTTAGGAACCGGCCATCGTTAAGCACAACCCATGGCCCTTCGGTGTGGTCTGAAGGAGTGATGGCACACGCCTTTCCGGGCCGTTCAATTTTCATCTGTGTGCCAATGGTGATGAAATCATCCATAGCAAGCATGGAAGCTGTGTTTGTCGACGCAGCGGCAAGGCCAGAAGGGCGTGCTCGGCCGTAGCGCAACCGGAAACCACCCGCTTCAAGCGGTGCACCAAAAACAGGCCTCCCTGCGATGATGTCTTTCATGAATTTGGTAATGCTTGGAACCTTTCTCGACTTGAAGACGGGTCCTTTTCCATCGTTTTCTTTCTCTTTGCCGCGGGAGGCGAATTTGGAAATAAAATCCCAACCCGGGACACTGAGCCGCTCGGTGTGTTTCTGGATTTTCGGTGCTTTGAGGCACATTCCTTCACCAAT
>JGI26118J46590_1000019_pt1 | contig 41323 bp, 37 predicted proteins | sample AOAMet_66_BLW_10_2_FD_46590 | JGI IMG/M metagenome (IMG submission 46590)
CCACATATCCAGGAAGTGGTTGATTAATGGAATGTCTCCCAGTTACTGATATGACCGCAAGCATCATAAGCGAAAAAACTGCTAGCCCACTGATTAAAGCAAATAAGCTTTCAATTTTATGAAGACTTTGATCTAGCTTGCTTAACAAACTTTTATCAATCAAAACTGATGAATTCGAAGCCATAATGTTATCCTAGGATTGTTATCTGCCACACTTTTTATGCGGCAGATAATTTAATTACAGGATTATGATTACTTTCCAATCATACCTGTTAGAAGGTCGTACAATTCTTGAGCAGGAAGACCTTTTGCAGTGTTATCAGCAATCCATGCCGCTGCAGCTGGGCCAGCGACTGCTTCTTTAAATGCTGCCAATTCATCAGCACCATAAGATATGCTTTCAATACCTTTTGATGTTAGTGTAGGGCCCCATGCATCCATTGTTTTACCATTATATGTTGAAATATAATAATCTAAAGACTCATCAATTGAACCAAGGAGTGCATTTCTGTTTGCTTCTGATAATGCAGCAAGCGCATCAGTATTCGCAACAACTGGGCAGTTTACTGTTCCTGGATTTAAATTAGTTGTCCACCATTTTCCACTTTCAACTGTCCCAAACGACATATGAGCATGAGGAGCAAATGCAACAGCTTTTACAACTCCACCATCAAGAGCTTGACGTACTTCAGTCGCTGACATTGATGTTGGAACAGCGTTTACTGCAGCCATCGCTTTGCCAATTCCTCCCGTGGCTCGAACGGTAAGACCTTTATAATCAGCCAAAGTTTTTGGAGCATCTCCGACTCCAACCAAGTTGTACTGTGGCAACGGTGAAGGCATTAATAATGTTGCATTCCATCTTGAAAGATCTTTTTGTACTGCTGGATGAGCATAAATCGCCTGGCTAACTTTACGCTCTTCTTCAAGTGATGACACGCCAAGGAACGGCAATTCTAAAACAGTAATAGACGGGTTCTTATCACGATGATATCCCGCACAAAACTGTGCCATTTCAAATGCACCGATTGAAATACCATCCAAGTTTTCTTTATTCTTTGACAAGCCACCGTAAGAAATATTTAACTTCAAATCACCATTTGTTTTCTCAGATACTAGCTCAGCCAGTTTTTCAACATGTTCTGTAAATGCTCTACGTTTACCCCAAAGGGATACATTCCAGGTTGTTTCAGCTATTGCTTCACCAGTAAATGATGCTGCTACAACAGCCATAACACCTACTTTAAAAATATTTTTCATGAGTTCCTCCAAGAACAATAAGTTTTTTTATTTTATAATAATTAAATATATAAACAAATATATTAGTAGCAACTAAATAAGTTCACATCACATAATGAAAGAATATTAATGTCTTTTAAATATCCAGTTCGTCCATCATTAAGACTGCATTAGCTACTTCAGAACCTTTTTTGAAAAAATGCTTAGTGTAAAATTCAATATGATCTGGGGTTTCTTGAAATTCATGTGGGGTTAACGATACTGAATATACAGGTACACCTGTATCCATTCCTGCTCGAACAATACCATCTAGAACAGCTTGGGCTACGAACTCGTGCCTATAGATTCCACCGTTAACCACTAGAGCAGCGCAAATAATACCATCATACTTACCAGTTTCGGCTAATTTCTTTGCTACAAGAGGCATTTCTAGTGCTCCAGGTACATTAACTTCTTTTAAATCATATTTGCGATGCTTGTGCTTCATTTCATTTTCAAATCCTATTTGAATTTGGTCAACAATATCTGCATGCCAACGCGCTTTTATAATTGCGATTTTAAGGGGTCTTGTCATTTTGGGTCTCCTATTAATAGACAAAGCCCCAGAGCGTTAGAGGTGTAGATTTAGCCCACCCCCCTTCTCTATCATCCAGACTATAACTGTCGGCGCAGGAATTTCACCTAACTCTGCTGACCTCTTATATTAAGAGCGCTCGCGGGCTATCACCGCCGGTGGGGAATTACACCCCGCCCTGAGAATTATTCAAATATAAACATGAAAATTAACAACGTCCAGATGCATTCAGCGGTAGATAAGGACAAAAAAAAAGGTTATTCAAAAAAAATGGACAACTCACTTACAATAATCCGCCCTGACGATTGGCACCTTCATCTACGTGATGGAGATATGCTAAAAGGTATACTTCCTGAAACAACTCGACATTTTGGGCGTGCAATAATAATGCCAAATCTTGTGCCACCTGTAGTTACGGCATCTGATGCACAAAGATACCGCGATAGAATTTTAACTGCTTGCCCTTCTGGCTCTAATTTTAAACCATTAATGACATTATATTTGACAGATAGAACTGACCCAAATGATGTTGCAGCTGCATTTGCAGATGGGTTGATAAATGCTGTAAAATATTACCCCGCGGGAGCAACAACAAACTCAGATAGTGGTGTTACCAACATAAAAACCGTTATGCCAGTATTAGAAAAAATGGCTGAAATTGGGCTCACACTTTGTATTCATGGTGAAGTTACAGACCCTGAAGTGGATATTTTTGATCGTGAAGCTGTTTTTATAGATAAAATTTTAGACCCATTACGCCTAAGATTACCTGAATTGAAAACTACATCTGAACATATCACAACTAAAGATGGTGTAGATTATGTCAAAAGCCAATCAAAAAATCATGCAGCATCAATAACAACTCATCATTTAATGATAAATCGAAATCATTTATTAGTTGGAGGCATCAAACCACATTATTATTGCCTACCTGTAGCAAAGCGAGAAGAACACAGACTAGCAGTTAGAAATGCCGCAACTTCTGGAGACAATCGATTTTTTCTTGGGACAGACAGTGCACCGCATATAGATCCAAATAAAGAGTCTGGGTGTGGTTGCGCAGGATGCTTTACTGCGACAAATACAATGTCTTTGTTGGCTCATGTATTTGATCAAGATGATGAATTGGAAAACTTGGAAAAATTCACATCACTTAATGGACCAAAGCATTATAATCTAAAACCAAACAATGACACGATTACACTAGAAAAATCTGATGAACCTGTGCAATTTCCTGAAAAAATACACACAAATGATGGTCCTGTTACGGTATTTAATCCGGGGCAAGAAATATTTTGGAAAGTCAAAAAAACTTAATTTCATTTACTAGGGTTTAATAATCTTATTTTAAAAAACATACTTATCCACAGGATATCCAGATAGAATATTAAAATCATCTGTGTCATAGTAATTAATAACAAAAATTTTATTATTTAGATAAGCGGGTGAATTAATGAATGAGATTAGTCCTTTAGGCAATTCACAAGCCCCTGAAGAAGTAGAATCAAATTTACAGCCCCACAATATTGAAGCAGAACAAGCTCTATTAGGCGCTTTGTTAGTAAACAATGATGTATATGACAAAATTGCTTCAATTGTGAAAGATATCATTTTTTTGATCCAGTTCATGCTCGTATCTTCGAAACTATAGCAAACCGCATACAAAAAAATGCCTTAGCTTCTCCAGTCACAATCAAAGCATTTTTTGAAGATGACGAAGGACTAAATGAACTGGGTGGACCTTCATATTTAGCCCGATTGGCTGGCGCTTCAGTATCAGTCTTCGCTGCACGTGATTATGCTCAAATGATTTATGATATGGCTATCAGACGTGATCTCATGGCTATTGGAGAAGATATTGCAGATAAAGCACGGTTGATTGATATTTCATCTGAACCCTCTGAACAAATTGTTGAAGCAGAACAAAAGCTTTACGCTCTCTCAGAACAAGGCCAAGTAGATAGCGGATTTCAATCATTTCTAAAGGCAGTAACTGACGCAGTTAATATGGCAAACCAAGCTTACCAGCGTGATGGTGGAATGGCGGGAATTTCAACAGGCTTAACAGATATGGATAAAAAACTCGGTGGGCTACATCCTTCAGATTTGCTTATTCTTGCAGGCCGCCCATCTATGGGTAAGACATCTTTAGCAACGAACATAGCTTTCAATATTGCCAAGGCATATAAAAAAGGCCAACGCCACGATGGAACAGAAGGTGCCGTTGAAGGTGGGGTTGTGGGATTCTATTCACTTGAAATGTCTGCAGAGCAACTTGCAGGAAGAATTTTATCTGAGGCATCAGAAGTACCATCGACACAAATAAGATCTGGCGACATGACTGAATCTGAGTTTCGACGTTTTGTTGAAGCAGCCAAACAATTAGAAAATTGTCCACTTTATATTGATGATACTCCGGCGTTACCTATTAGCCAACTAGCAGCACGAGCTAGAAGACTTAAGCGCACCCATGGCCTTGATGTTCTTATAATTGATTACCTTCAGCTCGTACGCCCTGCATCTGCTAAAGACAGCCGAGTAAATGAAGTTTCAGAAATTACTCAAGGAATGAAAGCAATTGCGAAAGAATTGGATATTCCAGTGATAGCACTTTCACAATTATCGCGTGCAGTAGAAAGCAGAGAAGATAAACGTCCACAGCTATCAGATTTGCGCGAATCTGGGTCAATTGAGCAAGATGCTGATGTTGTAATGTTTGTTTTTAGAGAAGAGTACTACAAAGAGCGTGAGAAGCCCGGGGATCATGAAGCAGATAAAATGATGATGTGGCAAGAAGAAATGGAAGCCTTACATGGTAAAGCTGAAATAATCATTGGCAAACAGCGCCATGGGCCAATAGGAACTGTTGACCTATCATTTGAAGGTCAATTCACACGTTTTGGAAATTTAGTAAAACCTTGGCAAACTAGTACACGTGATCAAGATTTCTAGATAAAAAGTATATATTTAAATAACTTTACTTAAAATTTGATTAAACAAAGCTATCTACTTTTTCTTGCACCACGACCAAGAGCTTTAACATAACGTCCTTCTTGGTGTTTATTCAACTTCGTGACTTTCTTTTCTTTTTTATCGGCGTATGGGTTCTTATCAGATTGAGATCGCATAAATATTCTTATTGGGGTACCTGGCATGCTAAAGTCTTCCCTCAAGCCATTAACTAGATACCTATTGTAACTAGTTGGAAGTAAATCTGGGTGACTACACATTACAACAAAACTTGGTGGTCTTGCTTTAACTTGTGTCATATATCTCAATCTAATCCGGCGGCCACCAGGTGCTGGTGGTGGATGAGCATCTGTCATATCCATAAGCCAACGGTTACATTGAGATGTCGATAAACGTTTATTCCATACTTTATGCGCACTTAAAATTGCCGCATGGAGTCTATCTAATCCTCGACCAGTCTTTGCAGAAATTGTCACTAATGGTGCACCACGAAGTTGAGGTAACAAACGTGTAAATTTCTCACGGATATCTTTTAATTTTTCTTGTTTCTCTGTTTCTACGTCCCACTTATTAACCGCAACAACAACAGCGCGACCTTCCCGCTCTGCTAAATCAGCAATGCGCAAATCTTGTTGTTCAAATGGAATTGCTGCGTCTAAAAGAACAACTACTACCTCAGAAAACTTCACTGCCCGTAAACCATCAGAAACTGAAAGTTTTTCTAGTTTTTCTTGTACTTTTGCTTTTTTTCGTATCCCTGCCGTATCCCATAATCGCATGGGAACATCATCCCAATCATGGTTAATAGAAATACTGTCACGAGTTATACCAGCTTCAGGCCCAGTGAGCATTCTTTCTTGGCCCAATATTTGGTTTACTAGAGTAGATTTACCAGCATTCGGCCTGCCTATGATAGAAATTTGTAGAGGCCTCTCAGCTGAGTAACTAATCTCTAAACCACTATCTTCATCATCTAAATCTTCTATATCAATATCAGTTTCAGGTTCTAAAAGGTCTTCATCTTCTTCAAACTCTTTTGATATAGGCATAAGCACATGCTGGAGATCAACCATTCCTTCTCCGTGCTCACCAGAAAGGCGGACAGGCTCACCTAAACCCAAACTAAAAGCATCAAAGAAGCCAACTTCGCCTGCATTACCTTCAGCTTTATTTGCTACCAAAATCACCTTAGCTGATTTTTTTCTCAAAATTTCTGCAAACACTCTATCTGCTGGCAAGACACCTGCCCTTGCATCCATCATAAAAATACAAACATCAGCCATATCAACTGCGCGTTCAGTTAACATGCGCATTCGACCCTGAAGACTTTCATCAGTTGCCTCTTCTAACCCTGCAGTATCTATGACTGTAAACTTTACAGGGCCCATTTTAGCATCACCTTCACGCAAATCACGAGTAACACCAGGCTGATCATCAACTAGAGCTAATCTCCTACCTACCAGGCGATTAAATAGTGTAGATTTTCCTACATTTGGTCGTCCGACAAGTGCGACAGTAAAAGTCATTTTCTTGGCCTTTGCAAAAATGCATTCAATTTATTTAAATACANTATGATCTCTGAGAGCCTTTAACCAATAAAATCCCTATTGGAAAGCTATGAGTTTACCAGAACCCGATAGAATATACATACGTTCATTTGCTATAGCCAATTGTGAGGCCGCTCCGCCTCGAACAGGAATCGAATTTAATAATTCTCCTGTTTTTGGATCAAAAACGCGTATCTTCTTATCAGTACCAGCAACATATAATTTATTTCCTGCTAGAACAGGACTAAAATGTCCATATTTCCCNGTAGACCTTTTTGGNTTTTTATAAACTGGTAAATCATAAGACCAAACCTCAGCACCATTCTTACGATCTAAGCGTTTGAGCTTCTGCTGATCAGTTAAGACAAATAAGGCGTTATTTTCTATCCAAACTGGGCCAATAGCACCTTCTTTTTTTGTCCACACCCTCATTCCAGATGTGATATCAATTGCCGCTAGTCTACCAGAGTTAGTTCCAGCATAAACTACTTTTCCAACAATTACAGGATCACCTGATACTGCCTTAACATAACCATTTGCTGATCCAACACGTTTACCGTTTATTACTTGGCTCCAAGATTGAAGCCCCTCATTTAAAGAAACGCCCAACACTTCTCCTGATGTAAATGGAAGAACGACCAGATTCCCACTAACAGCTGGAGTACCCGCACCTAAGATACCTGCACCAGTTGTGTTTGATTCTTGGGTCCAGACAACACGGCCATTTTTTGCATTTAGTGCTATGGCTTGGTTTCCCCCAGTCATAACTATAATTATTCCACTAGCATATGTTGGAGGTGCTGATATTGAACCTTGAACATCATGTCTCCATCGAATAATTCCTGTAGCTGCGTCTAATAAAACTACTTCTCCTGCACCAGTTGATACAGCTAAATTTCCTTTTGAATACGCAAGGCCACCGCCAGAAATTTTATCTTTTGGACTTTTGCTTGAAGTTAAATCAGCCGCCCATACTTTTTCACCATTTTCATCAAATGCACTAACACCAAAATTTGAATCTAGAGTGAAAATACGATTTTCAGCTATGATTGGGTCAGCTGCAAGTCTTTGACGTCTTTTATTACCAACACCAATTTTTTCGGACCAAATCTCAGAAGGCTCGTTCGATAAAGAAGGGTGCTTTATAAAATGACTTTGACTTCCATTTCTATGTGTCCATTCTTTATTAATCTTAGCTTTTGAGAGAGTTAAATCTTTATTTGCTAAAACTGGCGCATCAACTGCTGACCTAAGATCTAGACGTACACCCGGAACAATATCTTCCTTTTCGCCGCATGCGGCCAAAAACAGTATAACTATAAAAGTTAAAGCTTTTATTTTATCTAGCATGGCATCTAATCCTCAAGCACAAAACAGATTCTAAATTGAATATATATTTTAAAAGTACAAAATAGCCTAATTGGCCAATTCACCTCCAAGGGCTAAAATCATTTGTTTACTTCTAGCAATCAAAGCTTGAGAAACGTCCGCCTCTTCAATTAAGGTTGAGAATATTTCAATGGCTTTGTCAGAATTTCCCATATCAATATAAGCAATTGCCTTCTGCTCCATGGCAATTACCCTAAAAGCATTACCGGGTGTAGCAATGGCATCAAGCGCTTGCATTCTAGTATCATTATCCATTTTATTTCCACGGATCATAATTGCCTTGAGCATTGCAACTTGAGAATAAATATCATCTCCACCACTCATGGAATCATATACAGCAAGAGATCCAGCTATGTCATCTTGCTCTAAGAGAACACCTGCACGATGCAATTTAGCAATTGGAGCTTCATCTCCACCATTTTCAGAAATTAATGCTAGTTCAGAAGCACGGATGCTTGCGTCATCTTGGTTAAGTGCAGCGATCAAAGCATCCCCACGTGCAGAAGCAGCGTTTGCTTTTGCAGATTTTTGATATTCTAAAAATCCAGCGCCACCAACTAAACTACAAATAACAACTACAGGAATCCATGCATATTTTTTGTATAATGCAAATAACTTATCCTTGCGTACTTCTTCTGATACTTCCTCGATAAAACCGTCTGTGTTACTCACTTGAGAGCCTCCAAATACTATTGTTACGTTCATTTAAACTGAATATGATATCAATTCCAGTCAGTTCAGTTTTTTTTTGGTTTATATGTATGTTCAGCTGCGGGGAAACTACGGTCCCGAACCTCTGATGAATATCTGTTTATTGCGTTAATCATCATTTCTTCCATATTTCCATACCTTTTAACAAAAGTTGGAACACGTGGAAATAATCCAATCATATCTTCAAAAACTAAAATTTGGCCATCACAATGCGCAGATGCTCCTATTCCAATTGTTGGTATTTGGATACTTTTTGTAATTTTTTGTGCAAGTTCTTCTGCAACCCCTTCGATCACAACAGAAAATGCACCCGCCGCTTCAACTGCTTTTGCGTCTAAAATGACCGCTTGCCAGGAATCTTCGTCTCGAACGGCTTTGAAACCGCCAGCAGTATTCATTTGTTGAGGCATTAACCCCACATGCGCCATTACAGGAATTCCACGCGCGGCTAAATGTTGAATAGTGGAAGCCATCTCTTGTCCACCTTCAAGCTTTACTGCTGTACATCCTGTTTCTTTTATAATTCTACTAGCGTTTCGAAATGCAACCTCTGGACTTTCTTCGTAACTTCCAAAGGGCATGTCAACTATCACTAATGCTTTTTGTGCACCACGTACGACTGCTTGACCATGCATAATCATATGCTCGATTGTTACACCTAGAGTATTTGGCATACCGTGAATAACCATTCCAAGACTATCCCCGACAAGGATCATATCTGCCTCAGCATCAACCAAATGAGCTACATGAGCAGTATAGGCCGTTAAACAAACAAGTGGTTGAGTCCCTTTTCGTGCCCGGAAATCAGGAACAGTCATAACTTTTCGATCATTCAAAATGTTTTTTGATTGCTCGGCATCTGTCACACCTATTTTTTTTGAAATTGTTGACATATCCATCAGTTCCCATGCGCTTGTCTTTATAATATTTAATAAAGCATTATTTGTCAGAATACGAGACTGAATAATAACCCAATAGAATAAGTCTACGTTTAGGCTAGCAAAATCTTCTTTACGCTCTAGTTGTAAGGAACGTTATTAAGGCGTAAAGAGTGCACGAATCTAGAATTATTATTTATTTCAATAATTTGGCTACTAAATATCGGAGTTTATCATGCGTATTTCATCAATAATTATTGCAATCATAGTCTGCGCTGGGATTGCAGGATTTATATTTAGAAATGATTTTAATGCATACTTAAATACTCAGGATGTTATAATAGAAGAAACCAACGAAATATCCTCTGAATTAAAAGAAAAGAAAATCAATAAGCAAAAAGCTGTTTCTGTTCTGGTTCAAAAATCAAATGAGCAAGAAGTAACGAATGGCATTTTACTGCGCGGTCAAACAGAAGCATTTAAATCGGTTCAAGTTAAAGCTGAAACTTCAGGTTCAGTCATATCACAACCTATACGAAAAGGTACATTTGTAAAAAATGGTGAACTTCTTTGTGAGCTTGAAGTAGGTACAAAATCAGATGTGTTGTCAGAAGCAAAGGTAGCTCTAGCTCTGTCTCTTGATGAATTAGATGCTTCAATACATCAATATGAATTACGTGTTCAAGCTGCAGAGCGCCAAAAGTCTTTACTAAAACGAGGAGTTGGGACTGAAGCAGCTGTAGAAGCCGCTGAATTATCTGCCTCTAGTGCAGAAACACAATCACTAAGCAAACGCCAAGCTGTTGCGAATGTCGAAGCAAGAATAAATCGAGCGACTACCGAGTTAAATAATACAAAGATCATTGCCCCATTTGACGGGCTATTAGAGTCAGACACGGCCGAATACGGTGATTTTATGCAAACCGGCGCTCCTTGTGGCACACTTTTAGCACTCAATCCTATCAAATTAATAGGTTATGCGACCGAGACACAAGTATCCAAAATAGAAGTTAATACAACGGCTGGTGCAAGATTGATAAGTGGCGATACAGTATCGGGAACGGTAAGTTTTATTTCTAGGTCAGCGGATCCTACCACACGTACTTTCCTTGTTGAGACTACTGTTCCAAATGAGAATTATGAAATCCGAGAGGGTTCAACAGCAGATATATATATATCGCTTTCTGGGGCAAAAGGACATTTGCTTCCACAATCATCACTTACTTTAAACAGTTCAGGAGTACTTGGAGTAAGAATTGCCTTAAATGATAAGGCTAAGTTTATTCCTATAAATATCATAAGAGATNCTGAAGAAGGCGTTTGGGTTACAGGCCTTCCGGATANAGTAGACGTGATAATTGTTGGGCAAGAATATGTCACAGATAATTCAAATATAAAAGTATCATATAAGGTTTCTCAATAATGACTGGAATGATTGACTGGGCTACNGACAGAGCCCGAATGATTTTAGTATTTGTAGCAATGTCTCTTGCAGCAGGTATTTTAGCATACACAGGGTTACCAAAAGAAGGTGAACCAGATATTGATATTCCCGCATTATTTGTTTCAGTACCTTTCCCTGGAATATCTGCGGAAGACAGTGAAAAATTAATTGTTAAACCATTAGAAAATAAGTTACGTGANATAAGTGGTTTAAAAACNATGTCATCAACTGCCTCAGAAGGATATGGTGGTGTAGCACTTGAATTTGAATTTGGTTGGGATAAATCTGCTACAATTGCAGATGTCCGAGATAAAGCAAATCAAGCCCAAGCTGAATTTCCAGACGGTGCTGACCAGTACTCAATAAATGAAATTAATTTTTCAAGGTTCCCAATATTAGTTGTTTCAATGTCAGGGCAGTTACCTGAAAGAACAATGACCAGAGTAGCAAAAAACCTGCAGGATAGAATAGAATCCATGACAGAGGTTCTGGAAGTTGGTTTAGCTGGCCAGCGTGATGAAATGTTGGAAGTTTTAATCGATCCATTAAAGCTTGAAGCTTACAATGTCACAGCGGGTGAATTAATTAATGTTGTTACAAATAATAACTTATTAATTGCTGCTGGTGAAATAGAAAACGAAGCAGGCGCCTTTGCTATTAAGATCCCTTCGTCGTTCAATGAACCAAAAGATGTCTATAATTTGCCAGTAAAAGTTAACGGTAACAGAGTTATTACACTCGAAGATCTGGCCGATATTAGGCTAACATTTGAAGATAGAGTTGGCACGGCTCGATTTAATGGTGAGACAACTGTTACTCTGCAAATAATTAAACGAAAAGGTGTAAACTTAATAAGCACAGTTAGTTTAGTGAAAGCTAAAGTAGAACAAATAATTTCTGAATGGGAGCCCGAACTTAGGGACGCAATAACGATAGATTTTTCATCTGATCAATCTAGACAAGTTTCTGATATGGTAAGCCAACTTGAAGGATCAGTTTTGACCGCCATTGCTCTGGTTATGATTGTTGTTTTAGCCGCGCTGGGTATTCGATCTGCCCTTCTTGTTGGCTTTGCAATCCCCACTTCTTTTCTTTTAGCCTTTGCACTAATGGGAATATCCGGAATTACAATCTCCAATATGGTAATGTTTGGGTTAATACTCGCTGTGGGGATGTTAGTTGATGGTGCCATAGTTGTTGTCGAATACGCAGATAAACGCATAGCTGAAGGTACTGGCCCAATGGAAGCATATGGTTCAGCTGCCAAAAGAATGTTCTGGCCCATCGTTTCCTCAACGGCAACTACATTATGTGCATTTTTACCAATGTTATTTTGGCCAGGTGTGCCTGGTGAATTTATGCGAATGTTACCCATAACATTAATATACGTTTTATCAGCTTCATTACTTGTTGCTCTTATTTATCTACCAGTAATTGGTGGAGTAGCTGGAAGATTAACACGTATTTTAGAGAACATTTCTAACAGTTTGAGAAATAATTCAAAACTCATAGTGCGCTTATTGTTAGTAATGGCATCAATTGCAGTCATTTTTGCTGGTGTAATTCAATTGGTAAATGGCATTGCTGTTATTGGTGCAGTATTATTTTTCACTGGATGCATGGCTACTTCAGCCACAACAAGTTCTTTGAAATCCACATCAAAAAGTAATAATGATTTAAAGCCAAACCTTTATGCACGTCTGATTACTTTAATTGTTAGTAAATGGTACATGCCAGCTGTAATGATAGGTCTAACAATATTTTTCTTAATAACAGTTTTCTCTGTTTTTGGAAAAAATAATAATGGTGTAGAATTCTTTGTTACCACAGAGCCAGAGAACGCCATAGTTTATGTGCGTGCTCGAGGCAATTTATCCTTAGCTGAAAAAGATATCCTAGTTGAAAACGTTGAAGGTTTAATCAAAGACATCGATGGCATACAAAGTGCATTTGCATTTGCTGGAGATGGCGGGTTGGATAATAACACTGGTGGAGCTACTGCTCCACTAGATACGATTGGGCAAATCCAAATTGAAACTACACCTTGGGAAGCNCGGCAAGGCTCACCATCAGGTTTTGATATTCTTAAAGCAGTAGAGGCAAGAATTGCAGATGTTCCTGGTGTTCAAGTGGAAATCTTAGAACTTGCACAAGGTCCTGCTTCTGGCAAACCATTAACTCTTAGAGTTAAAGGATCAAACTTTGATGACTTAAAGACAGCAGCAGGAATTATTCGCAATCATTATGAATCTATTGATGGTCCAATTAAAATTGAAGATACACGGCCACTTCCTGGNATTGATTGGCAAGTAGATGTTGATGTTGAAAAAGCAGGTAGATACAAAGCGGATGTTGCACAGGTTGGGGCAATGGTACAGCTTGTTACACGTGGTCTGAAACTTGGGGATATGACTGTAGATACNTCTGATGAAGATATTGATATTCGCGTACGACTTCCAAAAAAGGATAGACTTCTTTCTACTCTAGAAACATTACGCGTTAGGACAAACTCTGGTTTAATTCCAATATCAAACTTCATCACTTTAAAACCAGTTGAGAAACTTGGCCAAATTGATCGTGATGACAGCAAAAGGTACTTTGATATTAAAGCCGATGTAGCAGAGGGAATTAATGCTGGCGAAAAAATTGCAGAAATAACAAAATGGCTTGAAGAAGAAGAACGCTTACCAAATGGAATTGAGTGGGAATGGAAAGGTGATCAAGAAGAGCAAGCAGAAAGTTCAGCATTTCTAGGCAAAGCCTTTCTTGGCGCTTTAGGATTAATGTTTGTAATTTTGTTGGCACAATTCAATTCATTTTATAACTCTGCACTTGTTTTAATAGCCGTTGTTCTTTCAACTGCAGGAGTTTTAATCGGAATGCTAGTCATGAACCAAGCATTTAGTGTTATTATGACTGGAACAGGAATAGTGGCTTTGGCAGGAATTGTTGTTAATAATAACATTGTTTTAATTGATACTTATCAAGAGTATTCAAAAAACATGCCAGCACTTGAAGCTATTTCAAAAACTGCACAAGCCAGAATTCGACCTGTTCTTTTAACTACAATAACAACTATGGCTGGTTTAACACCAATGATGCTGGGCATTTCAATTGATTTTATAAATGGTGGATATTTTATAGATCAGCCAACTGCGCTCTGGTGGAAACAGCTTGCAACTGCAGTAGTTTTTGGGCTGGGAATTGCAACTGTTTTAACCCTTGTTCTGACACCATCATTGCTAGCACTAAGAGTTTGGGTTAGCAGAGGTGCCTATGCTGGATTTACAAGGCTTTTGAGGCTTAAATCTATTGCACGCTAATCTAATTAATTGTTAGAAGAGACTGGCATTAGACTGCCAGCTCGGCTTCTGACTCTTGGATATGCCACATTTTAGTATATCGGCCATTAAGATTTAAAAGCTCGTCATGTGTGCCTTTTTCAACAATACAACCTTGTTCCAAAACAATAATCTGATCAGCATCAACNACTGTCGATAAACGGTGTGCAATTGTTATAACAGATCTTCCCGAACCTAATCCTCGTAAACTATCTTGGATGTTTCTTTCAGTTTCTGTATCTAACGCCGAAGTTGCTTCATCCAGTACTAATATGGGAGGGTTTTTCAACAAAGTACGTGCAATACCTACTCTTTGCTTTTCGCCTCCAGATAACTTTAATCCTCTTTCGCCAACAGTTGTATTATAACCATCAGTTAAACTAATTATAAAATCATGTATTTTTGCTGACTTGGCAGCAGCTATTATTTCATCTTCCGACGCACCATCCCGACCATAAGCAATATTATATCCTATAGTATCGTTAAACAGAACAGTATCTTGGGGAACAATCCCTATAGAGTTATGAACAGATGCTTGCGTTACGTTACGAATATCTTGTCCATCAATTTTTAAACTTCCAGAATTTACATCATAAAACCTAAAAAGAAGACGCCCGATAGTTGATTTACCAGAACCCGAGGGGCCAACGATGGCAACTGTCTCACCTTTTTTTATTTTCAGCGATAACTTGGATAGTATAGTTCTTTCTGGATCATAGCCAAATGTAACGTTATCAAATTCAATTTGACCACCTTTTATATTTAAATCTTCGGCATTTGCCACGTCAATTACTTCTTGAGGTTGACCAAGAAGATCAAACATTTCGCCCATATCAACTAATGCTTGTCGAATTTCACGATATACTGTTCCCAGAAATCCCAAAGGCATTGTTATTTGAATCATATAGGCATTTGCCATAACAAAATCGCCAACACTCAATTCTCCCCTTTGAACAGCCATAGCAGCCAATATCATTACTGTAATTAATCCCCCAGTGATAAGGAGTGTTTGCCCAAAATTTAAAAAAGCTAATGAATAACTGGTCTTCAATGCAGCAGCTTCATAACCTCGCATACTTTCATCNTATCTTAGNGCTTCTCTTTCTTCAGCACCAAAGTATTTTACTGTTTCAAAATTCAATAAACTATCAATAGCTTTTTGATTAGCATCAGTATCTTTATCATTCATTTCTTTACGTACTTTCACCCGCCATTCTGTGACGGAAAAAGTAAACCAAATATATAAGACAATCGTAATCAAAACNATTGCCATATAGATAAAACCAAACTCTAGATAAAAAATACCTGCAACAATTAACAATTTAAGAATTAGTGGCCCAATTGAGAAAAGCATAAACCTTAATAAAAACTCGACCCCCTTAACACCACGCTCCATTACTCTACTTAATCCACCAGTCTTGCGTGTAATGTGATACCTGAGAGATAATCGATGCATATGCCTAAATGTCTCTAAAGCTAGTTGGCGTAGAGCACGTTGACCTACTTGTGCAAATATCACGTCTCTAAGTTGGCTAAATCCAACTGACAAAATGCGCATAACACCATAAGCAACAACCATACCGAGTGCACCTGCAGTCAACATAAATATAGTTTGATCTTCATCCGCTCCCGGAGCAAGGGCATCAACAGATACTCCATAAAAGTATGGTGCCAGTAATCCTAGTATTTCACCAAGTACTAATGCCAGCATTGCAAGAACAACTCTAAATTGTATATCTTTTCGCGATTTTGGCCACAAATATGGTAAAACAGATTTGATCACGTTCATTGCTTGTCCGCTTTTCAAATTTGCTGATGAAGTAGTGGGTCTCAATGTAATTAATCTCCGTTGAAGTCTTAACATAGTATTATGCTTCAAACTTGACTAGTTAATTCAAACTAAACTTTGTGAATATTATTTTTCAGGTATTTGGAACACTTGACCTGGATAAATTAAATCTGGGTCTTTTATTGAATCTCGGTTAGCTTCAAAAATTTGAACATATCTCATACCGAAGCCATATTTTAATTCTGCTAACTTCCATAGCGTAAAGCCAGGTTGTATTGTGGCCTGACCATCTTCCATTTCACGAATTACACGTTGGAAAGGACTCTCTACACGATCTACAACTTTACCTTCATTATTGATTGCATCAACTCTTAGCGTATAAATACCTTCTTCAATGTTAGGTATTTCAAAGTTCCACTTTCCATCAGTAACTTCTCCTAAAACAACTGGTTTATTATCAACATATACCCGAACTATCTGCTCAGATGATGCCCTACCAGCAAGAATTACATCGCCACTGGCAGCATAGTTAATTGTATCTAATGAAAGAGGTTGAATCTTTGGAGCTATATCGTTTTGTTCTTGAACAATAATCTTACCGTCAGATTCAGCAATAATAATTTTTGGGCCACTCCCTTCAGCCTCTTTATTTGGGATTATCAAGACTGTATCAGCAGATTTAATGTTGCTGTCATTTACATCTTCTAATTGTAACTCAAGTGGTTTTTCACCAGAAGGGATCGTGGTTAATATAGCAAAAGCTCCTGAAGCATCAGCTTCAGCAGTCTCCAACTCTTTTCCGTCTACCAACAATCTTACCTCACTATTAGGCTTAGCTGAACCTGCAATAATAGCAGATCCATCTTCATCTACTCTTACTAAATCAAATGCTGGATTATTTTCAATTACAGCTTCAGTCTCTGCTATTATATTTTCTTCAGTAACTACCAATGTCTCTTCCATAGTAGCTGCCTCTTCTTCGGACGAAGTCACCTTATCTTTAGTAACTGGCTCTACTTTCGCTGTAGTCACCTTATTTTTAGTAGCTGGCTCTTCTTTCTCTGTAGACACATTATCTTTAGCAATTGGCTCCGCTACAACTGNAGACGCTTCTTTTTTGGNGACAGGCAACTCTACACTTTCAACCACCTCTTCTTTAGTAGTGGGCACTTCTTCAGATTTGTTTATTTCTTCTTTGGTATCTATACTGCCTTTAACTGCAGGTATTTCTTTTTGGTCAATTGATTTCACCTCTGCAGGCCCTGCCTCATTGGAAACAGCTTCATTCACCTCAACTTTAACAATATCAAGATTATCTTCATCTACAGTTTCCATTACAATAAAAAATATTGCTAAAACTGCAAATGCAGCTGCAAAAGAAAGAATAACTTTATCTTCTGAACGATTTCCAAATGTCTTTTTGACACGTGAAGATTCCTTTAATTTGAGGATTTCAGTTTTTTTAGCATTCATATTCTCTTGCCCCCTTGGCGGTAGTTAATAATAGTTGTAAGTATAAACAATGAATTTACAACGCAAAAAATCCATATGTGTCTATTGCGCACATCGTGATGGTACAAAATCTAGTTATTTACAAGCAGCCACTGACACCGGAAATATGATTGCGCGTAATAGTATGCGCTTAGTATATGGTGCAGGAAACGTTGGGTTAATGGGTGAAGTTGCAAATTCTGCTCAATCAGGGAATGCAGAAGTATTTGGAGTGATACCAAAACACCTTCTTGAACAAGAAATTGGCAAAAAAGATATAGACACTTTTATAATCACTGAGAATATGCACGAAAGAAAAAAAATAATGGTGTTAAATTCTGATGCTTTTATCCTTTTACCCGGAGGGTTTGGAAGTTTGGATGAATTTTTTGAATTGATAACTTGGCGACAATTAGGATTGCACTCCAAACCATGTTTTATATTTAATGTAAACGGTTATTGGGATCCACTTTTGAAATTAATTGAGAACCAAATTTCAGAAGGGTTTGTACAATCTAATAATAAAAATTTTTATTCAATTGTGAACACTATTGATGAGCTGGAAACTAAATTAATTCAAGCTCTCTCATGACGGATAGCATAGTAAGAATATATTCCTAAACCTGTCCAAATTAAACCGAATGCTATCAAATGTATCCTACCTATTGGCTCCAAGAAAATGAATGTTGCTAATAGAAATTGCAATGTAGGATTTACATATTGGACTAAACCAACAGTAGCCAACCTTAATCTTTCCATTGCAAATGCCATAAGTATCAAAGGTACTCCAGTTAAAATTCCTGTAAATATAAGTGCTATACTCACTTTAATTTCACTTCCAAAGAAACCACCATCACGCCCCACAATTCCTTGCCACCCAAAGAAATGTGTTCCTGTTAGCCATATTAAAGCAATAGGGAGTAGACATACTACTTCCCAAAAGACTGACCTCATAGGGCCAATAGTTAAAGGCTTTTTTACTAGTCCATACAACCCAAATGTAACAGCAAGCATTATTGAAATGTATGGAAACTCTCCAACACCAAAACTTAATAAGACAACAGCAATAACTGCTAAACTGATTGCAAACCATTGTGATGGACTCAAGCGTTCACCTAAGAAAATGGCTCCAAATGCAACAGCTACTAATGGAAAAATATAGTAGCCTAACTTGATTGTGCCACTTTGCCAATTTGAACTGCATAAATAAAGAAAAACCAATTAATGCTTATAAAAATTGCAGCAAAACAAACACGCAAAAATGATTCCTTAGGAATTACAACTAATCCCCTTCTTGCTAATAAAATTAAACCAATGAATACAGACGTCCAGATTGTCCGNTGAGAGAGGACTTCTAATGGTGGTACTTGCGAAATATAGCTGTAATAAAACGCAGAGAACCCCCAAATAGAACAGGCTAAAAACATAGCCAAAACACCTGCTGTTTCTCGCTTCAAATTAAGTCCAATCTAAAAAAGAAGCCCCGTTGAAATTCTCAACGGGGCCTTTTTGCTATGTGACCTAGATTCCATTGAAATCTAGTCCTCCCGTCACATTGCTTTGTTTGTTACATGTACAATGCAAATTTTAAAATAAGAGTCAATCAAATATCAAGACAAATACAATTAATTTATTTTATCAAGAACTAGCTAATCTTGCAGCTACATTTTCCCAATTAACTAAATTATCCAAAAAATTAGAAATATAAACAGGGCGTTTATTTCTAAAATCTATATAGTATGAATGTTCCCAAACATCACAACCTAGTAATGTTTTTTGCCCAAAACACAAAGGATTAACGCCATTTTCAGTTTTGGTTATCTTTAGGCTACCATCAGTGTCTTTAACTAACCAGCACCAACCAGATCCAAACTGACCAACACCAGCAGCACCAAAATCTGATTTAAATGCTTCAACTGAACCAAAGCTTTCAACAATAGCAGCCTCTAATTCACTTGGCATTGCTCGACCATCAGGCCCCATCATTTCCCAGAACTGATTATGATTCCAAAGTTGTGAAATGTTATTGAATATTCCATTTTGAGAAACACTTGTTGAATTGTAAGTACCAATTNTTATCTCTTCTAAGGATTTATTCTCCCATTCTGTACCAGAAATAAGTTTATTGCCGTTATCAACATACGCCTTATGATGTAAATCATGATGAAATTCTAATGTTTCAGCAGACATTCCACCTTTTGCAAGGGCATCATGTGAATATGGTAGTTCAGGAAGTTCAAAAGCCATGTTGGGCCTCCATAGATAAAGTTAATTTTCAATCTCTAATATAGCTTTTGTATCAAATAGGGAAAGCCTAAATAGTTTTAATTCTAATTATTCAAATTGGCAAAACTGCTAATCCAACTCGTCGCTCTTCTGATAATAATACATTATAAGTTCTACATGCACTTGGGCTATTCATTACTTCAAATGGAACACCTGCTTTTTCAAGTTTATTAGATATGGCTTTTGGTAATGGAGAAATTTCTTTTCCCATACCGATAAAAACAACATCATAATCGTCTTTATTTTCAATAATAGCAGCTAGATCATCTAATCCAGTCCAGTCAATAGATCCTTTTAAAGTCAAAAAAAGTGCACCTTTGTGAATTATATTAGAAACACGGAAAAACCCTGGCCCATATGAATCTACAGGTGGCTGTCCATTAAAAGAAACTTCATTTATTTCCACTTTTTTAACTCCAAATTGGTAATCCTATTATCGCGCTAAGTGCAATTAACGCGTATGCAATTCTACGATATATTATTTCTTTATTTGGGTTGAAAATTTTTTGCCCAACTAATCCACCTAATGTATACGGAACAGATAAGAACAAACCTATTACTAAAGGTATAAAAACCAATAATCCTTTAAGTAAGAAAACACCAAACATAACNAAATCAACAAAAAACAAATACAACATAGTATTTCCTCTAATTACNGATGCTGGTTTTAGGCTAGACATATAAGTCAAAATGACTGGAGGCCCAGAAATTCCTGAAATTCCAGACATAAAACCACCTAAAGAACCAATTGCCATAAGCATAATTTTGTTTAATGGGTTTTGGTAGCGCCAGCCACTTGCAAGTAGAATTAACATTGTCATGGATAATATTGATACTAACCAGCGAAATAAAACTGGATCAACTTGGGTAAGGAAATATACTCCAATTGGCAAACCTAGAATTGCACCAACAACTAACAATGAGACTTCAGTTGGCTCACCATCACGCCATGCTCTTGGCAATAATGCAATAGGACCAAAAATATCAAATGACATCATTATGATAATCGCCCAAACAGGGCTAGTAACTGCAGCTGCAATTGGCATAAAAACCAGAGCAGTACCAAATCCTGCAAAGCCACGAACCAATCCGGCAAAAACTACTGTAATTATTAACCAAGCTAACCCATCAAAAAAAAGAATTTGCTCAATTAAAGCTATCATGCATCAATGCCTGCAAACTGAGTGCCGGCTTTACCATCATTAGTTTTATCCCAATCGCGCTTAACTCCAAGACGCAATAAAATTGAAGACGCTACAAACACTGAAGAATACGTTCCAATTATAACGCCCCAGATCATAGCAAAAACAAATCCATGTATAACATCACCGCCCAAAATAAATAGACTAATCAATGCAATAAGTGTTGTTAAAGATGTCATTACAGTACGTGATAATGTTTCATTTATAGACATATTTAGTAGGTCTTTTAATAAGGTTTTCTTATATTTTCTTAAATTTTCTCGAACACGATCGAAAACAACAACTGTATCGTTGAGCGAATACCCAACTATAGTCAATAAAGCAGCAATTATCGCTAAATCAAATTTAATTTGCAAAAGACTAAAAATGCCAATTGTTATTACAATATCATGTACTAGCGCTGCAATAGCACCAACAGAAAACTGCCATTCAAACCTCAACCAGATATAAAATAACACAGCACCAATTGCAGCCAACACAGCTGTAATAGCTGCCTGAACTAATTCTCCAGAAACTTCAGGCCCAACACTTTCAACTTGAGGAAATGTTATTGTTTCGTCCAATGAAANCAAAGCTGCTTTTACTGCACGAATGACCTCAACCGTTGCAGCTTCTTCTCCACTTTGTGCTTCAAATCTGATTTGAGCAGCATTCAAATCTGGCTTTGTTACATCAAAAATTTCTGTTACCGTTACATCACCTAAATCTAGCGGCTTTAAAGCAGATCTATAAGCGCCTACGTCAACAGACGTTTGTGCATCAGTTCTTATTGTGGTGCCACCCAAAAAATCAATNCCTAAATTTAAGCCGTTAAAGAAGAATAAAAATATGGAAATAACCATAGCTAAAACTGAAGCACCAAAAGTAAGCCTAGTAGATTGAAAAAAATTAATTTTAATATTGTCTGGAACTAACTTTAAACGCATTCCAATCTCCTATATTTCTATTGATTTTGGACGCTTACGTTCTATCCAAATTGATATTAATAATCTTGTAACCCAAATTGCTGTAAATACAGATGTTACAATCCCAATTCCCAATGTAATAGCAAATCCTTTAACTGGGCCAGAGCCAAATACAAGTAAAATTACTGCAGCAATGAGTGTAGTNATATTCGCGTCTATTATNGCNCTGAAAGCACGCTCATAGCCTAATTCAATTGCTTTTCGAGGATTTTTTGCTTTTTTAAGTTCTTCTCGAATACGTTCAAAAACAAGTACATTTGCATCCACTGCCATTCCTACAGTTAGTACTATGCCTGCTATTCCAGGCAAAGTAAGTGTTCCAGATATTACACTTAAAACAGCAAAAATTAATGCTACATTTATTATCAATGCAACATTAGCAAAAATTCCAAACAATCCGTAGCTCAAGCTCATAAATACAAGCACCGCAATAAATGCAACTATACANGCTAAAGTACCAGCATCAATACTGTCTTGTCCTAGATCTGGTCCAACTGTTGACTCTTGTAAATATTCTAATTCTGCTGGCAATGCACCAGCGCGGAGTTGTATAGATAAAAGCGTTGTTTCTTCAACACCAAATTGACCTGTTATAATTCCAGAACCGCCAGAAATATGACTTTGTATTGTTGGAGCAGAAACAACTTCTTGATCTAAAACTATAGCAAAAGGTGTTCCTATATTCTCTGCTGTGTATTGCCCAAATATTCTTGCACCAGTTGTATTCAATCTAAAGCTAACTGCTGGACGATTATTTTGGTCAAAAGCAGGTTGAGCATCTGTTAAATGGTCACCATTTATAACAGGAGTTTTTTCTAAAACATAAAATACACCTTCTTCATCTTGTGCTGGTAAAAGTATTTGTCTATTTTTTACACGCTCATCAGAATTTGACGTTCTCTGAATAACTTTATGAAAAGTAAGTTTTGCAGTTTTACCTATAATACTCTTCAACTCTTCAGCTGAACCAATCCCAGGAACTTGTATTAAAACTCGATCTGTTCCTTGACGCTGTATGGTTGGCTCCCGTGTACCAGCTTCATCAACTCGTCGCCTGATTATTTCCAAAGATTGATCCATTGTTCGAGTATCAGTTGCTATTTTTTCAGCTTCAGATAGCTCAATAATGATTGTATCTTCTATAGAAGTTACGACAATATCTCTCGATCCAGCTCCTGATAAAGTTGTTACAGGCCTTGCTAATGCTGAAACAACTTCTACCGCATGATTTATCTGACTTGGTTCTGATATGCGCACTCGCAGATCATAATTTTCACCATCAATTCGACGTATAGTACCAATTGATGCTCGTTCTTTTCGTAGAGCGTTTCTGACTTCTGGCCAATAAGCATCCATTCTAGCTTCATACACCTGATCAACGCGCACTCTTGCAAGTAGGTGTGCTCCACCACGTAAATCTAAACCTAAATTGACCAAAGCACTTGGTAAGAAAGATGGCCAATTTGATGCTTGGGATATTATCTCAGGAGTATCGTTACCATTCTCCAACTGCATACGAGCATCATTTACACTCTCAACACGATTATAAAATCCATTTGGCATAGCAAAAAGAAAGCCGAGAACTACCACAACCCAGATTAGAATTTTCTTGGTTAGAGAGAATTGCAACATTTATAGATACCTAGAGTTATTTATTTTGCAGGTTCAGTTTTATTTAAAACTTGTGAAATCGTATGCTGTACAACTTTAACTTTTACACCAGAAGATATTTCAACTTCTACTTCGTTGTCAGTATTAACTTTTGTTACTTTGCCGATTAAACCTCCAGCAGTTACAATTTGATCACCTTTACGTACTGCGGCAACCATAGCTTGATGCTGTTTAACTTTTTTTTGTTGTGGTCTAATCATTAAAAAATACATGATCCCAAAAATTAAAATTAATGGCATAAAGCCACCTAATCCACCGGCGAAACCGCCACCAGCTGCTTGTGCAAATGCAGGAGTTGCAAACATATCAAAATCCTCAATGTTAAGGGGCATAAAATTACCCGTAATTTCTTTGCGTCGATACCTAACGGGTGTCAAATCAATAAGCAAGGACAACCCACTAAAGTTAGATATATTTAAATTAAAATATATTTAGATAAATATATTAACTAAAATAAGAAAGTTATTATTTCCCTCTTAACCTTACAACGTTTTTCGTGCATAAAGCCGAAAAAAGTATGAGGTTTTCTATGCATGATATTCGCACAATACGTGATGATCCAAATAAATTTGATGCAGCTTTAAAACGCCGTGGCGCAGAAGCAATCTCTAGCGTTATTTTAGATATAGACCTTGATAGAAGAGCCAAAATTACAAGTGCAGAAGCCGCCTTAGCAGAACGTAATACTGCTTCAAAAATGGTAGGCGCAGCAAAAGCATCAGGTGATGAAAATGAGTTTAATAGACTGCGAAATCTCGTTTCTGAAAAAAAAGCAGAAATTGCATCATTAGAAGAGTCAGCAAAAGAAATAGACAATAAATTAAGAAATCTACTTCTAACGATCCCAAATTTACCTTATGAGGATGTCCCTACTGGATCAGATGAAAATGATAACGTAGAAGTCCACAAATGGGGAGAACTTCCTGCTTTTGAATTTGATGCACTTGAACACTATGACATTAAATCGGTCTCAAAAGGTATGGATTTTGAGACCGCAGCCAAAATGTCAGGCTCTAGATTTGTTATATTATCAGGAGCAATTGCTAGGATTCACCGTGCACTTGCACAATTTATGCTTGATACGCATACAACCGAGAATGGGCTGACAGAAGTAAATACTCCCGTGTTAGTTCGAGATGAAGCTATGTTTGGAACTGGCCAACTGCCTAAATTTTCTGAAGATAGTTACCAAACTTCAAATGGATGGTGGTTAGTTCCAACATCAGAAGTTACACTGACAAATATTGCAGCCGACACAACTACAACTGAAGATAATTTACCAAGACGCTTTACNGCACACTCATTATGTTTTCGCTCAGAAGCAGGTTCTGCTGGTCGTGATACATCAGGCATGCTTAGACAACATCAATTCGAAAAAGTAGAGATGGTATCAATTGTTAAGCCAGAAGACTCTGACTTAGAATTAGATAGAATGACTAAATGCGCTCAAGGGATTTTAGAAAAATTAGAACTTCCTTATCGCACAGTTAAATTATGTACTGGCGATATGGGCTTCAGTGCAAAAAGAACAAATGATATTGAAGTTTGGCTTCCNGGACAAAATGCCTACCGTGAGATTAGTTCATGCTCGACTTGTGGTGATTTTCAATCAAGACGCATGAATGCTAGATTTAAACGAACTGGTGCAAAGAAACCTGAATTTGTTCATACTCTAAACGGTTCTGGCTTAGCAGTTGGTAGATGCTTGATTGCGGTTCTCGAAAATGGTCAGCAAGAAGATGGTTCAGTCATTTTACCCAAAGTACTAACNCAACATTTAGGTGGAAAAACAAGATTAAATACAAAAGGTATATTGGAATAAAAATTAACTCATGGATATTTCTATTAAAGTTAGTGAATATTGCATATTAATCGNTTCATAGATCAAACAGCCTCATATTGTTAAAATACATTTCCCATACATGAGCAGTTAACAAAAGGATTAGGCAAATAAAGATGAAAATACTTATTACTAATGATGATGGAATAGATGCACCTGGTCTTGCAGTACTTTATAAAATTGCATTNGGATTAACTTCAGCTGAGAAAATTCTAACAGTAGCACCAGCAACAGAACAATCAGGTGTAAGCCATGCTATTAGTTATCATAGCTCTATAAATTTAGAGAAAATTACTAAAAATAGATGGGCGTGTCATGGAACACCCGCTGATTGTGTGATAGTTGGAATTTCTGAATATAATCAAAAATTTGATTTGGTTTTATCTGGAGTTAATCGCGGAAATAACGCAGGTCAAAATACTATGTATTCTGGGACGGTTGGTGCAACTATCGAGGCGGCCATGAACAGAATTCCTGCTATTGCTTTGTCACAATTCTTTGGTCCTAAACTAGATAATGAAAACATATTTGATGCAGTTAGTATGCATGGGTTAAAGACCATACAAAATATTCTTTCAATTAATATATGGAATAACAATTCAGCACCCATACATTACAATGTAAATTTTCCACCGTGTTTAGGAATTGATGTAACTGGCACTTCATTCACAATGCAGGGATATAGAACTGGTGCTCCATTTAGTACCGAGACTTCAAATGAGTTATTAAAAATAAAAGGTTTACCACAACAACAAGAAGATACTGGATCAGGAACAGATATACATGCCAATATAAACGGAAAAATATCTATTACACCATGTAGTGTTGACCTAACAAACCATGCTGTTTTGCAGGAATTACTCAAACTATGAGTCCAACACCAGAAAAGTTGATGCAATATTTACTCATGCTGCGTAATAGTGGCGTGACAGATAAACGCGTTCTTCATGCCATGGAATTGATACCTAGAGATCCCTTTGCTACTGGAGCATTTCAAGAAAGGGCGTATGAAGATATTGCACTTCCAATTGCATCTGGTCAAACNTTAAGCCAACCATCAGTAGTAGCAAAAATGACACAAGCANTAAACCCGGGTCCAAGAGATAAAGTCTTAGAGATAGGCACCGGCACAGGTTTTCAAGCAGCTGTTTTATCACAATTAGCTCGACGTGTTTATACAGTTGAAAGATTTTCAAAACTAGCACAATCTGCTAACAAAACATTAAATAGTCTAGGGTTAGTGAATGTGACTGTAATTACTGCAGATGGATCAATGGGCTTGCCAAATCAGGCACCATTTGATCGAATAATATTAACTGCAGCAGCAGAAGATCCACCATCTAATTTATTGGCACAATTAAAAGATGGTGGAATAATGGTTCTGCCNGTTGGACAATCTAGCACAGTTCAAACGTTAATAAAAATTACTAAAACAACGACTGGGTTAGAATATGATGAATTACAAGAAGTAAGATTTGTTCCTTTACTTTCTGGCCTTGCTTGAGATGAATATAAATAAAGATAAATTAAAAGGTAAACATATGTCTAAAGTAATTTTTAATTTTAAACATTTTTCATTGATTTTATTATCTTTTACACTGCTATCAGCATGCGATGGAAACACTACATTAACATCAATAGGTGATAAAATAGACAAGCCACCATCTCTTCCAGCAACAAAAACATTTGAACGGCCAGCTGCAGATAAAAATGGCGTTATTACTTATCCAAACTACCAAATTGCAGTCGCAAAGCCATTCGACACAGTGAAATTAATGGCCCTGAGAGTAGGTATACCTGTTGAAAAATTAGCTAGATACAACGGTTTAAAATCAGAAGCACGTCTAAGAGAAGGTGAAATACTGGCAATACCAACAGGTGAAATTTTATCTTCTACTGGTGCCATAGAGGATATTGCAACATTTGCTTTAGATAGCGCACCCTCCTTGTCTCCTAAAATACAACAAGGTGATGAACCTGTAAGACATACCGTGCGATCTGGAGAAACAGCCCAAAGCATTGCTGTTATGTACAATGTGTCAGTTACCGAATTGTCTTCATGGAACGGATTAGGCCCAGATTTGGCTGTCAGAGACGGTCAACAGCTTTTAATCCCAACTACAAGTATTACTGCAGATACGAGATCACAACCTGAAAATTCAAATAATATTGAACAATCTGAAAATTCCGAAACTTTAGAGATCATGCCCTCAATAAAACAATCAAATAGTAAAATAAAAATTGAATTTGGTAAAATGGTTAATCCTGTAAATGGAGAAATCATACGAAATTTCTCAAATAAATCAGGTGGAAGTGAAGGCATTGATTATAAAGTAGCTGAAGGCACTAAAGTTAAAGCTGCAGCTAAAGGTACAGTCGCATTAGTTTCTCAATCTGTTGGGGATACAACAATTGTTCTTTTAAGGCATGAGAATAATTTATATACAGTATATTCCAATATTACTGATGTTAAACTTACAAAAGATATTGATGTTGAGGCAGGCCAAGCTATTGGATTAGCTGCAGGTGGAGATCCTTCATTTATACATTTTGAGGTAAGAAAAGGCACTCAGGCCGTTGATCCTACACCATATTTATCCGGTAATTAGTATATCAAAAACGAATATTTTTACGGCCAGCAAGATCTACAAAAAATTGCCAAGCGACCCTTCCCGATCTTGATCCTCTTGTTGCTTGCCATTCAATTGCTTCAGCATTTAGTTCATCATTAGTAATCTTGATTGAATATTTTTTACAATATCCTTTGATTATAGCTAGATATATGTCTTGTGAACAACCATGAAATCCTAACCAGAGGCCAAATCTGTCGGAGAGTGAAACTTTTTCCTCAACGGCTTCAGCAGGGTTAACGCCAGATTGGCTTTCATTTTCTATCATATCACGCGGCATTAAATGTCTACGGTTCGAAGTAGCATAAAACAAAACATTTTCGGGCCGGCCTTCAATTCCTCCATCCAATATAGCTTTTAAAGATTTGTATGTGGTATCATCATGATCAAAGCTCAGATCATCACAAAATAATAAAAACCTTCTACTTGAAGAACGTAATAAATTTAATAATTCACCAACCGAAGATAAATCTTCACGCTGAATCTCAATTAAGACTAACCCTCCAACATCTTGGTGTACCGCTTTTACTAAAGATGATTTNCCCATTCCCCTAGCACCCCATAAAAGAGCATTATTAGCTGGGTAACCTTTAGAAAACTGCTCCGTATTTGCCCTGAGAGTATCTCGAGAATTATCTATCCCTAATAATAAATTAATATCAACACATGATACATTACTGACTGGAATTAGTCCTATTGGGTTAGCCTGCCATAGAAACGCATCACATTGATCAAAATTTGGAGGATCGAGGGGGATAGGTGATAAACGATCAAGTGCATCAGCAATCCGTTCTAAAGTGTCATCCACTATTCATCATCCAGATCATTATCAAAATAACCATCTTCAGCTAGTTGCTTATCTCGTTTTTTTTCAACCATACGCACCAACCATATCGAAACTTCATAAAGCATATAGACAACAACAAACAAAATAACTTGTGTAATTACATCAGGCGGTGTGACTATAGCTGCTAAAACAAGTATTCCAACAACAGCATATTTACGCATATCTCTTAAACTTTGGCTCGAAACTATACCACCCATTCCTAAGAGAGTGAGCAGGACTGGTAATTGAAAACAAAGACCAAAAGCAAAAATAAATTTCAGTGTTAAGTCTAAAACGTCTGTAACTCGAGGAACAAAAACTGCTCTTTGAGTACCTTCAATTGCAACTTTAGTACCATCTGTTCCAAAGTCAGAAAATCCAATAAAGAAATTCATTGCTAGAGGACTTACTACATAATGCGCAAAAGATGCACCCGCTAAAAACAATAATGGAGATGCTATGATAAATGGTAAAAAAGCTCCCTGTTCATTCTTGTACAATCCAGGAGCAACAAATCGCCATAGCTGAAATGCTATTATCGGAAAAGATAGCCCAAAACCCATCAAAACAGAAATTCGAAAGTACACAAAAAAGTTTTCTTGAGCAGCGAAGGTAGTAAAATCAGGGGCCTGACCATAACTTAACAAAATCTTAGCTGTAGGTTCTAATAAAAAAAACAATAATGGGCGAGCAAAACTAAAACATAAAAGCATTGCCACAACAAAAGCTAGAACTGAATAAATCAACCTTGTACGAAGTTCAGCTAAATGCTCAATTAATGGTGCAGCACTGTGTTCTATTATATGCTCATCACTATCATCATTACTCATTTATTTGGCTTTCTTAACAACTTTTTCTTTTGTTGTTTTTTTAACTACGCTTTTATCTNTCGCAGCTTTTGATGAAGCTTTTTTTTCAGTTGGCTTCATTGATGCAGTTTTATTTTGTTTTTTTGGAGTTTTAGGAGGTTTCACGGAAGGAACGTCTGCCGCTGGCTTTAAATCAGCAGAATATTCAGGCGCAAGTTCCAAACTATCTAGTCCCAAATTTTTAAAGTTTGTAGCTTTATCATAAGAAGATTTAATATCATTTACACCTGAATCTTCTGCAGCTTCATGCATTGCACTTTGAAATTCACGAGCCATNCCTCGCGCTTTTCCAACAAAAGNACCAACTTTTCTAAACATCTGGGGTAGATCTTTGGGGCCGACAACGATCAACGAGACGACACCAATTATAACCATTTCAGACATGCCAATATCAAGCATCAGATTTCAATCTTATCATTAATAATTTATTTTTTATTTTTTTTATCTTTTGGAGTTACATCTTTGGCAGCTTCGGCAGCTTCATCTATCGACTCTTCTAAACCTTCTTTACCTTCAGATACTCCTTTTTTGAATGCAGTAATTCCCTTNCCTACTTCACCCATAAGATTCGAAATTTTTCCTCGCCCAAACATAACCAGAACGACAACTGCAATGAGTAATATTCCAGGTAGGCCAATATTTTGGATGAATAAAGGTGTTAAAGTCATGTACATTTAAATACTCCAGTATAAGTGAATCAGTAAATCAGTCTGCAATCATATTCGTTTTAGACAATGAGTGATTTTTTATCAAAGTTCAAATCTTATATGCAATATAATTACCAATATTTCATTTAATTATTATTATAATATGAAATTTACAAATTTTATAATAAAAATTTATACTTATTATCTAACTAGCAAAGACAAAACATCTATCTCTACGAACCGACAGCCACAAAGGCGTGCCAGATTTAGGAAGGAATACTCCTGGGACTATTACTTTTAAACAAACATCTTCATAATCCATCGCAAATTCAACTAATGAATTCTGCCCCATAAATCGAGCTCTTATAACCATTCCTCTAGCGGGGGTACCATCTTCAAGTGTTGGATTGGGNCCTCGGCCAGCTCTATCAAAATCAATTTTTAAATGTTGTGGCCTAATTACAATATCAAGTTTAGTTTGGTCCTTATAGCCAGGGGTTAAAAATTCACCAAAAGGTGTTTTAGTCAAAGATCCCTTCACTTCACCTCTAATAACATTAATGTCACTAAAAAATTCAGCTGCTCCACGATCTATTGGGGCATTATAAATATTATAAGGTGCACCAACCTGAATAATTTGACCATCTCGCATTAAAGCTATTTGATCAGCCATCCTCATAGCCTCTTCAGGTTCATGAGTAACTAGTAATACTGCAGTGCCTTCATCTTTTAATAAAGCCAAGGTACTATCTCTGACTTCATCACGTAATCTATTATCTAGCCCTGAAAATGGCTCATCCATAAGTAATACTTGTGGGCTAGGAGCCAAAGCACGCGCTAATGCAATTCTTTGCTGTTCTCCTCCAGACAATTGNTGAGGATATTGATTTGCCATATCAGTCATACCAACTCTTTTAAGCATATCAAATACTCTTAATCTTACTTTTTCCTTTGAACCACTTAAACCAAAAGCTACATTNCTCATGACATTGAGATGGGGAAATAATGCAAAATCTTGAAACATTAATCCTATACCGCGACTTTCAGGTGGAAGATGCAAACTATCTGAACTAGCCACTTCATTTGCAACCATTACTTGTCCACTATTTTGTCGGTCTACGCCGGCGGCAATTCTGAGGCTTGTAGATTTACCACAACCTGAAGGTCCCAATAAACATGTAACTTCCCCTGCACGTAAACTTAATGAAACGCCATTAACTACAATGCGGCCATCAAAATTGCGAACAATATTACATAATTCTAATTGTACTTCTTTGTTGTCCAATATGACCTCTTATGTANTTTTCTGAGTGAATTAATCAGGAATATAACTTTTTATCAATCAGCTTAAGCCTTTGCAAGAAATCGATTTGAAAGGGCCCCAATAAAACAAATGCAAAACCCAAATACAATGATATACAAACAAATCGAGAGGAGTTGGTCATATTTGTGCAGACCAGGCAATAAATACGTAATTGTTTCAATATCTCGAAATATGTATGCAAAGGCTCCAATCATAGAAAAAAACCATGTAATTGTATAAGCCCAAATAGGTATTTTGCCCCCTAAAAAAGTTACAATCATAACAGGTGTTAGAAACATTGATGCAGTTCCTGTGACAGCAACTGCATCAAATAAACTTTGACTTGGAAATAAAGTAAATAATAGGCCAAAGGCCATGAATGTACTCATCGCAATTCGACCGTTTTTTATACTACGTTTAAAAATGTAAAATTCATCTATTACAAGCCTTGCTGATGAAGCCAAAGCGCTATCTAAGGTGCTCATCGCAGATACTAATAATGAACATATTAATAAAAAATATACACCAGGCCCAAACATATTTTGCCAAGTTCCCAGAAGTTGATTTTCATATGCATACCCANTTAAACCTGCTTGAATTCCAAACATACCAAAACCAAAAATACAAAATGTTGAAAGTAGAAAAGCTAAAATGAAGCTATAGTTAGTTTTATTTTGATTTGCTATAAATCCACGGTCCATCATAACTGGGTCATGTGCTGGATATGAAAAAACTTGTAGTAAAGCAACATAAATCAAAACGTAACCTGGTCTAGCAGCTTGCTCATGGACTCCAGTAGACTGCAAAATAGAATTGAAGGAGAAATCAGAGCCAAAAATCATGTAAATAAAAGCAATGCTAAAAATTACTAGAAATACTGCCATTTGAAATACGTCAGTCCTCAGACTTACTTGTAATCCACCTTTTAATGAATACAACAAGCCTACAATTCCAAGTATGATAATTGAAATTTGGCCTGACATTTTAAAATCTGGAAATGCTGCCGAAAAGATAAGCCCAATCACTATTAAATTTGCAAATACTTCTGATAATAAGCGCATTACGATCAATGAATTGTAAGTCCAAGAGCCAACTCTTCCAAAATAATTCCTAATCCATTGCTGAACAGAGTTAGCTTTTTCTTTACGAATTCGTGCAACAATAAAGCCACCAGTTAGGAATGAAATATAATAAAATGTGTAGGCTAACGTTCCTGCTAAACCATAAAAAAATCCCAGTATTGCAGCATTCATCAAAGATCTTGCAAAAATCCATGTTGTGACTTGGCTTAAAACNAGAGTCCAAAGGCTGGGTTCAANACCAACATCTTTACCATCAAAAAAACTTTCAACAGTTACAGACCGATTTGATATAATTAAACTGATAAAACCAGTAATCATAACAAAAATAACTAGAGCAATTGGATTTGCTAAAAATGACATTTTATTTTCCGATAATATAAAATTCATCTATTACATACGTCTAAGCATAATAGCTATCGTATATGTAAAAAATCACATCCTTATAGTGATTATAATTAATGTCTGTTTTTAATTTTTTCTGCAACCCAACTGGCCCATTGAGCATATACACCAGCTTTTGGATGGTAACCGTCTGATGCCATTAGCGAACTGTCATGAGGGAAGTTTATAGGAATATGAAAACAATTGTGCCGATTATTTATTAATGCAGCTAACCAATGATCAAATCTGTCTGCACGGCGCCCAAGAAACCAACGGAGTGGCTGTGGTAGGAGTGGAAAATATTTTATAGGTGGAATGCCTGACACATATATATCTTTAACACCAAAATGTGACTCTAAGATATCATATAACCGGGTTTGTTGTTTAAGCCATACCTTTAAATTTACTCCATGCGTAACGTCGTTTACGCCAAGACAAATCATTGCAGCATCAAACTTTCCTTCAACCTGCTCTAACAACACCTGTGTATGTGATTTTGTAGTAGCTCCAGTTTTTGCAAGAAGCTTCCAACTGACTTGAAATTTATCTGAAAGCTGTGAAGCCAACTGGCCTGCAATTGCTTCATCTTGCGTTTCAACGCCAACTCCCGCAGCAGAACTATCTCCAAGAACCAATACTCTTAGAGGTTTGCCCTCCCCTATGATTCCTGTTCTAGGGCCAATTGCTTCAGGTAATTCAGCCGCATACTTGCGAACTAGCATACCCTGAATATACATTATCGGACCAACAGAAAATGCTGCAATTGCTTCTTTGTAAACACGCATATTGGATTTCAATCTAATTTACTAATATTCATTATTTAGGTTTCGTAAAATATATTTAAAGTAGCATCAACAAAAATTAGCAAAAAAATTATTTTATTTTATTTTTTTATTTTCACCCGCTTTTGTTGTTTTAAATGAAAATAAACTAATTATTTCTTAACTATTCTTGCCCTTTTATTAAAGCCTGCATATAGAAACCTAATGATTATTCGTTCAGATGAAAATATAGCTCTCCAGCCAGAAATTGATCGCAGGCGAACCTTTGCGATTATTTCTCACCCAGACGCAGGGAAAACCACTTTAACAGAAAAATTCTTACTTTATGGTGGCGCCATTCAAATGGCAGGCCAAGTCAGAGCAAAAGGTGAAGCCAGAAGAACTCGTTCAGATTTCATGCAAATGGAAAAAGATCGTGGAATCTCAGTTTCCGCTTCAGCCATGTCATTTGAATATGATAATTATTGGTTTAATTTGGTGGACACACCTGGACACTCAGATTTCTCAGAAGATACCTATCGCACTCTTACAGCTGTAGACGCAGCAGTTATGGTAATTGATGGAGCAAAAGGTGTAGAGAGCCAAACTCAGAAACTATTTGAAGTATGCCGTATGCGGGATATGCCAATTTTGACCTTTTGCAACAAAATGGATCGTGAAAGTCGCGATACATTTGATATCATAGATGAAATTCAAGAAAATTTGGCAATTGATGTGACACCTGCAAGTTGGCCAATTGGCGTAGGTCGTGAATTTATGGGCTGTTATGATATGCTTAACGATCGGTTAGAATTAATGGACCGTGCTGATCGTAACGTTGTTGCAAAAAGTATAAAAATATCTGGCTTAGATGATCCAAAATTAGCTGAGTTGGTACCAGAAAACCTTTTAGAAAAATTCTTAGAAGAAATCGAAATGGCACAAGAGTTAATGCCAAAATTTGATCATCAATCGTTTATGGATGGAACTATGACACCAATTTGGTTCGGGTCTGCTATTAATTCATTTGGCGTTCAAGAACTTATGACAGGTATTGGTAATTTTGCACCAAAACCATTAGTTCGCCCATCTGATATCAGACCAATATCCCCAAATGAAAATAAAGTTACAGGATTTGTTTTTAAAGTTCAGGCCAACATGGACCCTAAACATAGAGATCGTATTGCATTTGTAAGATTATGTTCAGGACATTTTAAACGTGGAATGAAACTTACTCACGTACGAACAAAAAAAATAATGGCTATTGCATCACCAATGCTTTTCTTAGCCGCTGATAGAGAATTGGCTGAAGAGGCTTGGGCAGGNGATATAATTGGCATTCCAAATCATGGCCAACTACGNATAGGAGATGCACTTACAGAAAATGAGATTTTAAAATTTGCTGGTATACCTTCNTTTGCGCCTGAANTATTNCAATCAGTTCGTGCAACTGATCCTATGAAAGCTAAACATTTAGACAAGGCTCTAAATCAGTTTGCTGAAGAAGGTGCTGCAAAGTTATTTAAACCAGTGATTGGTGCAGGCTGGATAATTGGTGTTGTTGGTGCATTACAATTTGAGGTTTTAGCATCTCGCATAGAATTAGAGTACGGAATTCCAGTAAGGTTTGAACAGTCTCAATTCAATTCAGCCAGATGGCTTTCTGGTGAAAAAGACGAAATAGAAAAATTCGTAAACGTAAATAAAGGCCATATGGCGATGGATCATGATGGAGACCCCGTATACATGACTCGATTACAATGGGATATCGATCGAGTAGAACGTGATTATCCAAATCTTAATTTGACATCGACAAAAGATATAATGGTATAAGTTATAATTTTTCTATTCAAATTCCATTTCTTGAAAAACACGTCCAGCATTTTTAGTTGCTAATTCATCAAATGTATCTAATTTATTATATGGAGTTTGGTCTATATAATACGCATCTTTCAATTCCCCTCCATTTTCGAGATGTATCGAAATTTTATTACGTAAATATATTAGATAATCATATGTATAGCGCTTTACCTGTTGCATATTAGTTGGATGTCCATGACCAGGTATAACAAACAATGCATTTAATTTTTCGAATTTAGTTTTCCAAGTTTGCAGCCAGTCTGCTGTGTTTGTATCAGAAAAAATTGGCAGCATTCGCTCATGAAAAGCAATATCACCAGCCACAACTAATTTCTGCTCAGGCAACCAAACGGAAATATCACCTGTACTATGAGCAGGACCAAGGTAAAGCACTTCAATTGGGAAATTGCCAAATGGAACGACATATTTATCTTCAAATGTTTCTGTAGGACCCTGCAGTATAGTATCTTTTGATTTTTCTAAGTTATAGGATTTCATGCGCTCTAAAATATTATATCCACGTTCTTCAAACTCATGTGCGGCTTGACTATGTGCTAATATAGGCACCCCTAATTGAGCCCAATAATTATTGCCAAGCATTGCATGACCTTGTGCATTTTCATTTATGATTAATTTAACAGGTTGATCAGTAACTTTTTTTATTTCCTCGTGCATTGCTTTTGCCAAAACAAATGCTGCACCACTATTTATAACTACCACACCATCTCCAGTAATTATGAAACTTAAGTTATTATTGTGACCTGTGTTTTCAAATGTAGGAGGTGCAGTAGCACCAATAGCACTGAATACATTAGGTATAACTTCGTAAGGACTAGAATATAAATCAGATCCAGGATACTGATCTGCTATTTGTTCGTTTGCAAACAAAAGATTTGTTCCAAAGGTCATAAATATTGGGATACTCAATAACTTCAATCTTAAACTCATTAATACAATCCAACTAATTCAATATAGTGAATGTATATCACAACAGAAAATATTATACCAAATCAAATTTTTAAAAAAATTTATTAATCTGTCAAACCTGTGTCTGAATTGACTTTAAGCTCAAATAGGTTAAATAAAAGTCATTGATGTACTGGTAATATTTCGATTGCCGAGCCGTGTTATAAACGGCAAATTTTAACGCCGCAAAACATGCAGGATATATGAAAAAATTTATCGATCTTGGTTTAAGTCCAAAAGTAATGAAAGCCATAAATGACGTTGGCTACGATACCCCCACACCCATTCAATCAGAAGCGATTCCTCATGCCCTTGAAGGTAGAGATGTATTAGGAATTGCACAAACTGGAACTGGAAAAACAGCTGGTTTTACACTTCCAATGATCCATAAACTAGCAAGGGGAAGAGCTCGAGCACGTATGCCGCGCTCCCTTGTTCTTGCACCAACAAGAGAATTAGCTGCTCAAGTTGCAGAAAATTTTGAACAATATGCTAAATATGTCAAGTTAGATATGGCTCTTTTAATTGGCGGTGTTTCATTCAAAGATCAAGACAGACTAATAGATAGAGGTGTTGATGTATTAATTGCCACTCCAGGTCGTCTTCTTGATCACTTTGAAAGAGGTAAATTATTACTCACTGGTATTGAGATAATGGTTGTGGATGAAGCAGATCGCATGCTTGATATGGGCTTTATTCCAGATATTGAACGCATATTTAAACTAACGCCATTTACCCGCCAAACACTATTTTTTAGTGCAACTATGGCGCCAGAAATTAATCGCATTACTCAAGAATTCTTACAAAATCCAAAATTAGTTGAAGTTGCACGCCAAGCAACAACATCTGAAAATATAACTCAGAATGTAATTTGCTTCAAAGCTGAAAATCGCAAGCTAGAAGCAAAAAAGAAACGTGATTTATTACGTACTATAATAAAAGATGAAGGTGAAAAACTTACAAACGGAATTGTATTCTGCAATCGTAAAGTCGATGTGGATATAGTAATGAAATCATTAAAAAAACATGGACACTCTGTCGGTGCAATTCATGGTGATCTTGATCAACGTTATAGAATGGAAGTCTTAGCAGGTTTTAAAAATAATGATATTACACTTCTTGTAGCATCAGATGTTGCAGCTAGAGGACTAGATATTCCAGCAGTTTCACATGTTTTTAACTTCGATGTTCCTATCCATGCAGAAGATTACGTTCACAGAATTGGGCGTACTGGCAGGGCTGGAAGAAAAGGCTGGGCCTTTATGTTATGTTTACCGCATGAGATCAAACATCTAGATAAGATTGAAGAATTAGTTAAACAGCCAATACCTCGCCTAGAAGTTGAGTTACCAAAATTAAAAAAGCAAGAAAACAAAAGCCGTGTAAAAAATATAGACACTAAAATAGAAACTAATCCACTTGAGAAAAAACAAGAGAATAAAGAAGAAAAATCTGAGGCTAAGAGTAATCCTAAAGCTAACAACAATACTAAAATTAAAAACAATCCAGCACCTAGTGATGCAGTAAAAGAAACAAAATCACCAATAAAAGGCTTAGGTGAACACGTGCCAGCATTTCTGTTGCGTTAAAATACAATAGTTTTTAAATTAAATTAATTATCCAGTATTTAGCTTTCAAGACGATTGATCAAGATTCTTGTTATAGGTTTTTTACCAATCTCATTTTTACAAACACTTGTAACAACTTTTGAAACTAGTTTTTCAACTTCATGGTCATCTTTTAAAAGTTTAGCTTTTGATTTTAGTAAAGTATTTTCTACTTGCTCTTCAATTATTTCGACAAGTCCATCTTCATAAACTTCCGTTTCCGGCAATCCTATTGGTTCCGCCCAAACGCCCAAAACTTCAGTACCTTCAATAACTAGTGATATTGCTACGGTACCCCTAGTTGCCATTCTAATACGATCTAAAACAACGCCATCATAAGCACCAATTAGCCGTGAGCCGTCTAAATATATTCTTCCAGTCTCAATATGATCAACAATTTTAGCACCTTTATCGCCAATCTCAACAACACTTCCATTTGGAACGATTAAAGATTCAATACCTTTTGATGCAGCTAATTCAGAATGTTCTTTGAGATGTCGGTATTCACCATGCATTGGAATTAAAGTTTTAGGCTTTAATAATCGATGTATTTCTTCAAGATCTGGTCGATTTGCATGTCCTGAAACATGATAAATCTCAGCGCTATCATCAATGACGTTAACGCCCTGCATTGCAAATGAATTTATAATCCGACCAACAGAAACTTCATTACCTGGTATAGTTTTTGATGAAAATAAAAATGTATCACCATCTTGCATTGTTATGCCTAAATATTTACCTCGAGCTAATTGTGCTGAAGCTGCTCTACCTTCTCCTTGAGATCCAGTCACCAACAACATTAAATTCTCGCGAGGAATATTTGGAACATCTTCAAGTTGAACGGTTGGGGGAAAATCATCAAGGACACCTGTTGAATGTGCATACCCAAGCATTTTTTGCATTGACCTTCCCAAAACACACACAGAGCGCCCAGCATCAATTCCAGCTTGTGCCAAAGTTTTCAAGCGAGCTACGTTGGATGCAAATGTTGTTGCAACAACCATTCCATTTGCACTTTTGATCATATCAGCAATCGGCTTAACCAAGGTTGATTCTGATCGTCCAGGCTTATTGGAAAAGATATTTGTACTATCACATACAAGAACATCGACACCTTTTTTGCCTAGATCTTCAAATAGTTTAGGATTAAATGGTTCTCCCACAACTGGATTGGGATCTAATTTTAGATCACCTGTATGAATAATCCTTTGATCAGGGGTTTCAATAACCAATCCAGAAGCTTCAGGTATGGAATGTGGTACAGGTAAAATTCCAACTTTAAAGCGACCTACTTTTTTCATTTCAGGGTAAGGTGGTAAAATTTCAATCATATCTGAACTTTGATTTCGATCTTCCATCTTTGCCTTTGCTACAGCAGCAGTAAATTTACGACAATATATTGGTGCATTTAAATGAGGCCAAAGCAGACCTATTGCTCCAATGTGATCTTCATGTGCATGAGTTATAAATATCCCATCTAATCGATCAGCTCNTTCTTGAATAAATTTTGTATCGGCCATGATTAAGTCTACACCAGGAGTACCATCCATTGCGGGAAAGGTTACTCCTACGTCAGCTAAGATAAAACGCTCTTTACCTTTTGGACCATAACCATAGAGGTACATATTCATGCCAATTTCACCTGCTCCGCCAAGAGGCAAGTAAATCAATTTATTTTTAGATGTCATTTTATTTCCGATTTCTCTGATCTACCAGATATAGTCCGTGTAATGTCAGATGTAGGTCAATGTGGTCAATAGTATTCGTACCACGTTCAAATAATGTTGAGAGACCTCCTGTTGATATTATTTTCATTGGTCGCGGATGCTCTAATTTAATTTTTTTACAAATACCCTCAACCAAACCAATATACCCCCAAAATATTCCAGATTGCATACAAGAAACTGTATTAGTGCCAATAACATTTTCGGGTTGTGCAATATCGATATGAGGTAAAGCAGCTGCTCTTTCGTGCAGCGCTAACAAAGAAAGATTAACTCCTGGTGCTATAACCCCACCTATATATGCGCCATCTTGATCAACAACATCGAAAGTTGTTGCTGTACCAAAATCCACAACTATTAAATCACCTCCAAATTGATCATGCGCACCTATTGTATTAACAAGTCGATCTGCACCAACTGTAGTGCCAGAGTCAACGCGCACATCAATTCCTAAAAAACAATCAGGTTTGCCAATAACAAGAGGACGACAATTGAAATATCGATCTGATAATACTCGCAAATTAAATACAACCCTAGGTACTGTCGAACTCACAACAACTCGAACAATATCACCAACAATCTTATTTAATTTCATTANTTGGTTGAGCCACACAAAATATTCATCTGCTGTTCGCCCAACTAAAGTTTCACACCTCCAGTAAGCAACAAATTTTTTACCATCATGAATCGCAAAGACAGTATTAGTATTGCCAACATCTATTGCTAATAACATATCGATCCCCTAGAAAAAAATATCAGCTGCATGAATTGTATGTTTCATATCGTCTGCTTGTAATACAACAGCACCCTGTTCGTCTACAGTTACAAATTTTCCTGTAATTTCTGAATTTGGCATTCTTGCAGTAATTACTTTTCCTATATTTGCAGCACTTTTTAACCAATCTAAGCGTATTTGTCTAAATCCAGATGTATCAAACTGTTCTAACCTAATGGCAAAAAAATTAGCTAATATTGTCAAAAAATCTATTGGTAAAATTTCAATGCCAAGACAAATTGGTTTGGTTGATAATGTTTCAATCTTATCAGATTCAGGCAAAATAGATAAGTTTACCCCAATACCAATATTTAAATGACTTGGACCAATCCCACATGTTTCCAATAAAATTCCTGCGACTTTGCACCCATCCATCAAGACATCATTAGGCCACTTCAAATTAAATTTATTTGGCTCATTCGTTATGTGAAGAAAAGTATCTCTTAAGGCCAAACTTGCAACAAAACTATGAAGAGCAACAGATGATAAATCCCCTGATATCGGCATCAATAGTGTTGATGAAAAATTACCTTTTTGGCTTGACCATTTTCTACC
>JGI26118J46590_1000026_pt1 | contig 36934 bp, 29 predicted proteins | sample AOAMet_66_BLW_10_2_FD_46590 | JGI IMG/M metagenome (IMG submission 46590)
ATCCATCGGTACCAAGCACGGTGTAGTGCCCACCAACCCACTGTCGAATCATGTCTGGCACTGCTGCCATGTTATCGGAAACGGCGATCACGGGCACGCTTGCCTTGCCGAGCATTTGTTCAATCCAAGGTTGCTTCGCGTCTTCTGTTGGGTGGAGTCGATTGTATCGGTCGCATGCCATTCCTTCTCGGCGCAGTTCACCGTAGGAAGTTGCTGAGTAGATTTCAGCACGCACGCCGTATGATTCGAGCTTCTCGACTGCATCGAGCACTTGGACCATGATTGGGCCAGAACCAATGAGTCGAACGATTGGCCCGTCGCCCTTTGGTGCGCCTCGAAGCAGGTACATGCCACGAATGATGCCTTCGTCAACGCCTTCTGGCTTCGGCGGCATCGGGTAATTTTCATTGTAAACAGCGATGTAATGGATGACGTCTTTGTCTTGGGCGTACATCTCATCGATGCCATGGCGGATGATCGTAGCCAATTCGTAAGCGAACGCGGGGTCCCATGCTCGCACGGCAGGGTTGGTGTGGGCCATCAAGAGGGAGTGACCGTCTTGGTGTTGGAGGCCTTCTCCATTGAGGGTGGTTCGTCCGGAAGTTGCACCCATCAGGAAACCGCGGGCGCGCTGATCGGCTGCCGACCAAATGAGGTCAGCGACACGCTGGAACCCGAACATCGAGTAGAAGGTGTAGAACGGCACGGTTGGGTAGTGGTGTGTGGAATATGAAGTGGCAGAGGCGATGAACGTCGAGGTTGCCCCTGCTTCATTGATGCCTTCTTCCAAGAGTTGGCCTTTGGCTGATTCCTTGTACTTCATCAGTACCTTGTGATCAACTGGCTTGTACAATTGTCCTTCTGGATGGTAGATGCCAAATTCAGCGAACAATGGATCCATACCGAAGGTTCGGGCTTCATCAGGAATGATTGGGACAATTCGTTCACCGAAGCCCTTGTCTTTCATCAAGGAGCGCAAAATTCGCACAAACGCCATGGTTGTTGAAACTTGCATCTTTCCTTTGGTGCCTTCATCGAATTCCGCATAGGCTGCGGCTTCAGGAAGGGTGAGGTCAAACTCAGGAACCGTTCTGCTTGGCATGAAACCATCCATTGCAGCACGGCGCTCCTTGGCGTAGGCTACGAGTTCAGGAACATCCGCTGGCATCACGTATGGGTAGGCTTCCAAGTCTTCATCCGAGAACGGCAATCCAAGGTCGTCTCGCATGTACTGCATGCTTTCCATGTCCGCCTTTTTCTTCTGGTGAGTTGTGTTACGACCTGCAAAGGCAGGGCCAAGTCCGTAGCCTTTGATGGTGCGCATGAGCACGACAGTTGGCTCGCCTTTGTGGGCGGTGGCCTGGGCGTAGGCTGCGTGGAGTTTGAGGAAATCGTGTCCGCCGACATCAGCACAGAGGTCAACAAGATCTTCATCACTCAGATGTGCAACGAGAGCTTGGAGTTCTTCTGAGTTGAACAATTCCTTGCGGATGGTTGCTCCGTCTGCGGTCATGATGCGCTGTTCATCACCGTCAACGAGTGAATCGAGACGGGCTGCGAGAGCCCCGTTGGCATCTCGGGCGAATAAGTCGTCCCAACTGCTGCCCCATAGGACCTTGATGACGTTCCAACCTGCACCACGGAACCGACCTTCGAGTTCTTGAACGATTTTCGAGTTGCCCCGAACCGGCCCATCAAGGCGCTGTAGGTTGCAATTCATGGTCATCACAATGTTATCGAGGCCTTCTCGGCCTGCAAGTGAAAGTTGGGAGAGGGATTCAGGTTCATCAGATTCACCATCACCCATTGTGTACCAGACGCGAGAGTTCGCCGTTGAAACAAGGCCACGGTCCTCGAGGTACCGGTTGAAGCGAGCTTGGTGAATGGCGGTCATTGCACCAAGGCCCATGCTCACGGTTGGGAATTCCCAGAAGTCTGGCATCAAACGAGGATGAGGGTAGGAGGAAAGCCCCTTGCCGGCGGTTTCTTGGCGGAACGCTTCCATTTGTTCATGGGTCAAACGACCTTCGAGCCAGGCCCGGGCGTAAATACCCGGTGAAGCATGGCCTTGCCAATACAAGTGATCGCCTTGGCCAGCGCCATCTTTACCTCTGAAGAAGTGATTGAAGCCAACCTCCCATGCGTGAGAGGTGGAAGCATATGTTGAGATGTGGCCCCCAATGCCTTCGAAATACTTGTTGCCACGAGTCACCACCATCATTGCGTTCCATCGATTGATGCCGTGGAGGCGTGTTTCGAGATCGAGGTTTCCTGGGTACGTACCCTGGCTGTCTGGGTGAATGGTGTTCATGTAGGCCGTGTTGACAACGTCAATGTCCACACCGGCATCCTTGGCCGCACCAACCGTAGAGAGGAGCAAACGTCGTGCTTCTTCCTCGCCAATCTGGTCGCGAACGGCCAAAATTGAATCAATCCATTCCTGTGTTGCCACAGGATCTGGGTCAGGCAGCGTACCTCGAACACCAAAGCGCATCTCATGCCCCTCCTTGCTACCCCCTCCAACCTCGGGGCTTTCAACCCCTCGCCTTGGTCGCATCGCAGTTTTTACCCAGCCGGGTGTCGAATGAGCGCTGAAAAGAGCCCTCGGCTCGCTGTCCCACGATTCTTGAGCCTTCATTTCAACAAAATTCGGCATAAGAGATAAAGACCGAACAGGCAGGGCGACAGATATGTCCGTCGAGGCTATGGTTCAAACGATGATTGATGATTTAACTGCTGCACTTGCTGATGCTGTCAAGCACGACAAGGGTAACGCTGCTGCTGGTACCCGTGTCCGAAAGGCCATGCAATCCGCAAAGGCTGCTGCACAAGAAGTGCGCGCCCAGGTCCAAGCTGACAAGAACGCTTGAGGTCAAGTGCGCGTCAAAACGCGCCACTCGCCCCCGCCGTTGAGAAGATCTGCTTCTCCGCTTGATTCAACAGACCACCCAGTGGGAACGTTGTTTACTTCAGGAGCAAGCACAATCGTTGTCACATGCGATAATTCAGCGTCTATGTCACCAATCCAGTTGGTATCGGTAGATCGCCAATGACCTGTAAGGTTCTTCCCTTCTGCATCGAGTGGTTCGTAGAATGTGTACAACCAGTGCATCCCAAGGGTCGCATCTGAAACAAACAAGAAGTGATCACCGCTTTCTAAATTCATTGCATCAGCAGCTTCGTCCGTCCACATGGTCTGGCCGTGAATACCTGCAAGCAAGGAAAGAGGCAGCAACAGCAACAGGGTGACACCGATTGCTCGCATGTGATGGCCAGGAACTTCAAACGTCGCCGTACCGGCTTTGAGGTTCAATTGCTTCAACAGCACAACAAATGGGATGAACAACAGCGTCATGTATCGACCATTATTCCCCATTGTCCATACAATACCTGGCCAAGAAGCACCCCATAGCACGGATTCGTATGTCCACAAAGCGGCAACGTAGAAGACAATCGCCGTCATAGCAGCTGCTATCATCGCAGCCATTGTAGCGATCTGTGCGTCATCCGTGGCCCTAAGTGCTGCCACTGCCGGCTTCAACAATGGCCACAACACCATACCAAACAAGACAAACAAGCCGATCGCATCGAACAGGGAGAACACAATCGCTGACAAGAAGCGAAGAGGTGCATCCTTCACCACACCAAAGGTTGGTGTGGCATCAAAAATTCCAACAAGAAGCATGACTGTTCCAACGGCGCCTGCAATTGCACATGAAGCCTTGAATGGATTTCGCATCCATGTAAACCGTGACGATTCTCGTTCCTGTAGTGCATGCCAAGCATAGCCAATCGCACCAAGCAAGGCGCCATAGAGAAGCACAGAGGATGGCCCACTCATACCCTTTGAATATGGAATCAACATCAGCATGCATCCACCAATCAAGTTCTGAAGCAACCGCATGTTGCTCGACCACAACCCCGTGAACAAACCAAACGCCACCGCAAACGCCAGGGCAAAGTAGACCTCTTCGTAGCCGCGACCGACTGAAAAAATAAATGCGGGCGATAAAGACAAAATGGCTGCGGAGCGCTCACCTATGGTGCGATGCACATAGCCAACNAGGGNAAAAAACACCACCAAAGCAAACGCCTTGATGCTGGCTTCAGAACCAGAGTACATCGGTAAAACGGTGCGTTCCCCGGCATCGCTCGAATCGCTCACACCCGCTACCTCGGGCCGTAAATCCCCCCANGGNAGNCCTCCATCNGCATCCACCGCCATCTTGACNTGGGTATCGAGNCCCAAATCACTGCTGAAGCAGACCACAATGTTGAGGAAAAGCCCGAGCACGAGCAATCCTTTCCATGTGCGTTCATCATCGAGATTGAACAGCACCATGAGGGGTGGTTCGGGGGGTGAGGTTCAACCCTTTCGGACACTTCGCCCATGCATGGGCGGAATTCTAGAGGGGATCAAAGTCGTCGATGTGTCGCGAATTCTTGCTGGCCCATACGCGACACAAATGCTTGCAGACTTAGGTGCGGAGGTGACGAAAATCGAGGCGCCATGGGGCGATGACACCAGAGGCTGGGGCCCACCTTTCACCAAGGGCTTTGATGGAAAAGAGGTCGCTGCCTACTTTCTCTCATGCAATCGAAACAAAACAATCGCCACCTATGACCTGAAACGCGACGCTGATTCGGTTCGAGCAATGATCCTTGAAGCAGATGTCGTTGTTGAGAATTTCAAACCAGGAACGCTGGAACGACTGCTTGGACCAATGCCCTCCCACGTGATTGTCTGTTCGATATCGGCCTATGGTGCAACTGGCCCGCGCCGCGACGAGCCCGGATACGATGTTGCGCTCCAAGCTCGATCTGGCATCATGAGCATTACAGGAGAGCCAAATGCTGCGCCGGTAAAAGTCGGGGTGGCATGGATCGATGTCATCACTGGACTCAACGCAGCAAACGCAATCCTTGCTGCATTGTTCAAGAAAGAACGAACGGGAGCGGCAACCCACATCGATATCTCGCTGTGGGATTGCGCCCTTGCTGCGCTTGTGAATCAAGCACACAACGCCATGGCAAGCGGCGAAAACCCTGTCGCCATGGGTTCAGCGCACCCGAATCTTGTCCCGTACAGGGCGTTTGAAGCAAACGATGGATGGTTCGTTCTCGGCGTTGGTTCCGATGCTCAATGGTCGACGGTCGTCGAACGGCTTGGCCTTGAGGGTGCTGCTGGCTTGGATGAATGGGCCACAAACAAGGGAAGGGTGCTGAACAGAGAAGCGGTGGAAGCATGTGTGGCAGCCGCCATCGCCAAACACGACCGGGTACACCTCGAAACCATGCTTCATGGCGTGCCGTGCGCTCCCGTGAACACCGTTTTAGAAGCGCTCGCTGATCCTCAAAGCGTTGCTAGGGGAGCTGTCACTCAACACAAGGGCGTGGATGTGCTGGCCAGTCCGTTACGGTTTATGATGCCTCAAAAGGAAAACAGCGACCTCTGACCGCCTTCCCGAATGAGCCCCACTTCACGCAATTTATCGAACGCGTTGTCCATTCGTCGTTGGCTGAACTGACGCTCGACTTGTAAAAATTGAATCAGGCCTTTTGTGTCCACTTGACCAGGTTCAAGATCGGCGTCTGCCACTTCGTTTGCAGGGTGATCATGGAAAATGGCGCGGATTTCATCCAGACGTTCTGGAACATCTTTTTCTTTCGCCTCGCAAATCGCTTCAATCGTTCCATGGGCTTTGATGAGCTTCATCCCAGTCTTTGGACCAATGCCACGGATTCCCGGATGGAAATCAGTTCCGATCATAATGGCAAGGTCGATCAGTTGAGCGCGAGTAAGTTCGTTCTCGGAGAGCACCTCGTCCAAGANAATCTTCTGTGCTTGGACCACACGGCCATGCTGCTTGGAACCATGGCTCATCAANTTNCGAACGAGCAANGGCGTTCCATACAACAACGCATCCCAATCTTGGGTCGCCACCACATCGAGTTGTCCTTTCGCAGCCATCACAGCAGCTTGCCCTTCACCTTCTGCTTTCGCGTCAACCCAAGGGACGCCAAGGAGGTCGAGAAGTTGTTTGGTCTCTGCAACCATCTCAGGCGAATAATGCATGATTCGTTGCGCCATCTTTTGAGCGAGTGGGAAATCACCTGCTGCGAGTGCTTCTTTGTGAATGCGCTCAGCTTCAACGCGGCGTGCACGGCGTTGAGCAATTTCATCTGCTTTGAGTTCTGGCGCAGTTCCGTCGAACACATACACGGGCTTGATGCCTGCTGCAAGCAAGGTCGTGGTTCGATTGAGGAACCCCATAAGATGCGAGACAACTTTTCCATTTTCTGCCCGCAGTGGTCCACCATCGCCTTGTGGCGAGCGGTCTCGCATCGTGGTCAAAAATTGGAACGCAGTAAGGAATGCATCTACGCCGACACGCTTGCCTGCAAGGCTGTTCAAGTCGATGGTCTCCGGGGAAGTGATGTCTCGAAGATTGCAGCCCATGAAAATCACAACGGGTGAGAGTATGTGGTTGTTGGCATCCGAACCCGTCAAGAAGTTGGGGGGTCAGCGCTTGGCATGGTGAGGCACATTGCATGCTTGCGCGGGTGGCATCCTGCGCTTGCGCGTGCAGAAATTGCTGCGTTGTTACCAGAAATGACCACCACTCGACTCGAAGGNCGAAGGTTGCTGGCATTAGAGGGCNGCTGCGATGAGNTCGCTTTGGCTGAAGCCGTGGCTGTATCGAGCGGTTGCCAAGCAATCCTTTGCGAGGCCATTGTGTGGCCCTGTGAGGGTGAGGCCCCCCTCGACCGCTTGATGCCAGCCATTCTTGAGCACCTCAACCACCACCCCCGTAATGGGACAGTGGCGGTGCGTGCTTGGCGGCATGAAGGGCGCATCGAAGGCGTTGGGCCAAGTCGCCTTGCCCAACGAATAGGGGGTCGATTGCATGACTTGGGTTATGCGATTGATCTCGAACACCCGCAACACCGGTTTGGTGTCGTCATCGATGCCAGTTCAAACACCATTGCCTGTGGATGGATGCTTGGCTTTGGAGATGAATCGGATGGTGTGTCTTCTAGAAAAGCCGCTGAACGGCCTTTCTTCAAACCAGTGAGCCTTGATCCGCGTCTTGCCCGCCTTGCGGTGAACCTTGCCTCGGGACCTGTTGGCAACCGCGCCACCATCGATGTGATGACTGGAACGGGCGGATTCCTCATTGAGGCGGCCCTATCAAACCGAATCGCAGTTGGACTTGACCTCGACCCAGTGATGGTTGAAGGCACCATTCGGAACTTGGAGTGGGCGTTGAACGCAGAAGGAAGAACTGAGCACAGGGCCATGGTTCTTGCTGGGGATGCTACGAAGTTGACCGATGCCCTCACCGGGCTTGATGCCCCTGTCAGCGGGTTTGTTCTCGATCCGCCGTATGGCCGCAACTCCCAAGGATCGCTTGAACCGATGGCGTTGCTGAAAAACGTGCTCGACAGCGCTCATGAGGTCGCCGTCGATGGCGCTGGGTTGGTGTTAATTCTCCCGATTCACCCAATGGGTGAACATCCAGATGAGCCAATCCCAAGCGGTGCAGATGTCAACTTGCTTCATGGCGATTGGCAAGGGATTGAACACGCCCTTCGCAACGCACACTGGTCTGTTCAAAACCGCTGGGTGGAACACGTGCATGCGAGCCTAAGCCGACTCATACTTCACGCAACAGCTGCTCCTCAAGATTGAGCAGCGTGATCGCATCTTCTTCAGATGGGGTCGGAAATTGAGAACGGTGAGGGCATCCTTCGTCGAGAATAGCTTCATCCTGATCGTTGAGCACATTTGGGTAGGTCCGACAACCTCGAGGGCGCACCTCGTAGACTGAACACATGCCTTCTGCATTGACATCGGCAGATGAAGTCAGCAAGAACACGCACGCTCGGGTTGTTTCATCGTTCAGCAAGGTAAGAACGCCATTGTTTTTCCATGTGAACGAATCGACATCCATGCCAGTGCGACGCGATAAGAGGGACGCCTCGGCTTTTGTGAGCGGCATCGTTGTCTCCCTGCAACACGCAGAACATCCCGTTGGAATGCATGGAAGTGAGCGGGCCATGTTCGTTGGAAACGACCCGCCTTATTCAAGAAGGGTGGCCATCTCGCTTGGATTACGGGCGATTAGGGTAGCCTGGATATCCTGTCGGGCTTCGAACCCGACGACGCGGGTTCGAATCCTGCATCGCCCACCAGCACCCTGCGTAATGTGCGAAGCGTATTCGCCGTTCAGCGGGTCCAGAATTGAACCGTTTCATCGCCCCAACGGTCGTCAGAGCCTCGAACAAGTCCTGCTTGTTGAAGCATCAAATCATCGATCATTGAAGGCACTGGCTCGACGTGTTCGACATTGCTTTCGACGAGGTAGAACTCATCCACAAGACCGGCTTGTAGGAACTGCTGGACCGTTGTTGGCCCCCCTTCGACAAGGAGCCGCTGAATTTCACGGTCACCGAGTTGATTTAGAAGTGCCTCAAGTCCTCTGAAGTTCGACGTCATGTGGAGTGTTTCGAGCCCATCGTGAAGCAAAGCAGCGTTCGAATCAATGCGATTGTTTGGGTCAATCACGATTCGAAGCGGCTGGCGATCTGTTTCCACTCGACGGATGGTGAGCGTTGGATTGTCCCGCTCGACGGTTTCTGCTCCGACAAGTATGGCGTCGCATTCCTTTCGCAGTTGATGCACGCGGTCGAGGCAAACCTCTGAGGTGAAGCGTTGTGCTTCAGCCGAACGGTCGTCGACCGAACCATTGCAATCGACAGCCATTTTCACGGTCACCATTGGCCTTCTGTGAGCGCACCAGTGCATGAACGGGCGCATCTGGTCACCTGCTTCCTTTTGCAAAAGACCGAATCGAACATCAATACCTGCTGTTTCAAGGACTTTGAAGCCAGAACCCCTGACGGTTGGATTGGGATCTGGATGAGCGACGATGACTTCCTTCACCCCAGCCCACATCAATGCTTCAGTGCATGGAGGCGTTCTGCCAAAGTGATTGCAAGGCTCAAGGGTGACAAAAGCCGTGGAGCCGTTTGGAGAAAACCCATTCTTCTCTGCATCATGAATGGCCATTTGTTCTGCATGGAGGCCGCCTAAATGATCGTGCCAACCTTCTGCAATAACCTGGTCTTCTTTGACCAAGACACAGCCGACCAGAGGGTTTGGACTCACGCGGCCACGGCCCCGTTCAGCGACATCAAGGGCCCTTCGCATGAAGCCCTCTTCTGCTGCTGTCCATGGACTCGCCATGGTTGCCCCACTTCGGTTGGGTTCAAGACATCTTGCATTTCGCCTCAACCGGAATTCTCCGAATCGGGCTACTGAGTCCCTTCTCTCTGCGCGGACCTATCCGCTCATATCTTTTTATGCATGATGAATGGCTTTTCACCCGATGTGATTTAGTGTGAAATAGGCGTTGTTAAGAGAAGGTTTCAAACCCCTAACCGCTCTCTTCAAACTATGTCAACCGATGAAGCGCCGGCCGGACCCAGTCCCCTTGAGTTTGAAGCTGATTCGTCGACAAAGATGAAAAAAGGCGCTCATAAACCGATTTTTGCACACCTTTTCAAAGCCAAACCAAAAAAGGTGAAGGCCACAAAGCGTGTCCATCTCTTGGTCAACCCTTACGCCGGAAACAAAAGTGGGCGAAAAATTGGTGAACAAGCAAAAGCACTTTTGGAAGCCGCAGGAAAAACTGTGAAAGCTTACCATTCGGCCTATTCTGGTCATTTAATGGAAATGGCGCAAGAACTTGAGATCAAGGCCAATGACCTCGTGGCAGTTGTTGGTGGCGATGGGAGCCTTTCTGAAGTCATCACAGGAAGAATGAGGGCTGAATCCGGTAAAACGGAGTTGTTTGCCTTGATCCCTGCAGGCACTGGAAACTCGATGGCGCATGACCTCGGGCTCTCATCGGTTGAGCAAGCCGTCGAATCAATTGTTAGCGGTGCTCGCCAGTCCATTGACTTGGCAAGGGTGGAGTTGGTGAACGGGCTCCCTGGTGCGGAAAACGGTACAACGGTTCGGTTTAGTCACAACCTCGTCACATGGGGACTCGGCGTCGATTCAACAATCAAAGCTGAAAAGATGCGTTGGATGGGACCAGTGAGGTATGATGTGGGAATCTTGATGGCTATTATGGCCAACAACCGAAGGCACGCTACGTTAACGCTTGATGGAGTCACGATGGAAGATGATTACACCCTCTTCCTGATTCAAAACACGCAAACTGGTGGCTCAAGGCTTCCTTTAGCACCTGGGGCGACCCTTGATGATGGGTTCATGGACATTGGAATCTTGAAGAAAATGACCCGTCGAGATGTCCTCAAGGCTTTTGGAATGCTCAAGAAAGAAGGCAGGCATGTCTTCCATCCGCGTGTTGACTACCACCGATTCAAAACGCTCTCAATCGATACACCAGCGCCTGCCGCAATCAACATCGATGGAAAACATCGGCTCTACTCCCCTCTCCATGGAAGTTCTACCAAACGCTGTGGAACTATGCGTACCTGCTTCAGAATGAGAAATCTGAGAAATTCTCATCGTCTTCGAACGTTTCCTTTTCCGCTCGAGGTGGTGCCTCGTACGGCGTTGCTTCTTCTTCGACCGGTTTTGCGGCAGCCCTTCGCTTTCGAACGGCTTTCTTCTTCGGAGGTTGCTTCGGCTCTGGTGCCGATGATCGAGTTGGTGCAACGCTGGAAAAGTGTTCACGAGCAACCGGTTCTGGTTGTGACGAAGTGACGCTTGTCGGAGGGCTGCTCGAACGCTTTGATGCATCCCAAACTGAAGGTTGGGTCGAGGTGACGCTTGAAGTCGTGGTCGTGGAAGGTGGTGTCATTTGTTCCATCTCTTGTGCGGCGGGTGTTACGACGACGGATGATTTGCCACTCGAAGATGGAATGGGTGCCGCATCGTCGTCATTTGACAGGATGCTGTCCATGTCAAAGCCTGCAAGCGCTGATTTCTTCGGGGNCTTCGTTGGAGCTGCTTTGTCCTTCTTGGCAGCCGAACGTTGCTCTTCTTTCCGAGTCGTAGGTGAAGACATGCCGGAAGATTTGGCTTTCTTNACGTCTTGCTTTACTTTCTTGATGTTGTCAATTCCAACCTGGCCTAGCAAGGTCTTCATGGTGTCTCGTGCCCCTTTCATGACGAACATCTTGGAGAGGGTGAACGAGGCAACTGCCCCGCCAATACCGACGATAAGAACATCAAAACAAAGCCAGTACGGCCGAGAATCGGCACATCGCCATGCACCCACTCGTCATCAGCGTCTCCACTGGAGGACACACTTGCACCTTCGAGGTTGATGCTTGTGACCATGACGAAGAGTTGCTCCCGGTTTTGATTGCCAATGAGAACAGTGCAATCGTCCGCAACTGTCTGACTGGAATGGTAACCGTATGCATTGCTTGCGTTGCTTGCCACCAAATAGCCTTCAACGCTGACAGGTTGGTGCCATTCGCCCAACGAGAGCATACCATCGTGAACGGATTCAGTGCTTGGAATCAAACCAAGGATGTACCAACGAGATTCCTCATCAGCGTCGATTTCATCGAGATCCACCGTTCCCGCCCCCGTTTGTGGGTTCAGTGGATCGTTCCACTCTTTCAGATCAACACGCGCCCCTTCGCCCTCGAGCATCTCTGAGGCTTGATTGAAGGACATTGATTGGATTGCAACACTCGACGTAACAGCAGCGCCAATGCCTGTCACTGAAGCATCATGGGCGGCGTACATTTGGCTCGCAGCAAGGTACCCAGTGAATTTGACTGGCATGCTTTTGTTGGTCCCCATCTCTTCTTCGCCGGGTGAACAACCAACGGCTTGCAGATCGTCGAGGTTTTGTACAGTCGGGCCAAGATTACTGGTGATGCTGGTTGAAGCGCGATCAAAGTCGACTTCAACACCACCGTTGTCTGCGCCCCACGAGGCGGTTGTGGGTCCAAAGCAGCCGGCAAGCAGCATCAGACTGAACAGGGCTAGGGCGAAAGCACCTCGGCGCATATTTGCCTTAGGGATGCTTTAGTTTGAGAACTCTTCCCTCAAGACGGGTTGAGAAAAAAACACAAATTGGGATGGAAAATGGCGCAGAGAGAGGGATTCGAACCCCCGTGTCTAGGAGACAGTGGATTTCAAGTCCACCGCAATACCGGGCTATGCGATCTCTGCAACAAGCCGTCGGGGGCATCACCCCATCATACTGTTTTCGGCTCGCGCACCTTGCGAAAATCACGCATTGTGTTCCTTTCTCGTTGCGATCGCTACAGCAGCGAGGCCGAACGCCGAAAGGGCGATACCAAACGTAAGTCCGGGCATTCCCTCGCCATCACTCGGATCGGTTTGTCCGTCGAGTGTTGCTTCCACGTCCGCTCGGAAATCATCGGATCGCCATGAGTCTCCTGTCCATGCCACGACTGGTGACATGCCGTCAAGAATGTAGGTGATGGTCGAGTGGCCAACTGAGTAATCGATGACAGTATCACCGGAGGCAACGCACGACAAGCGATCGCCTTCTGCCCATTCATACCCTTCATCACACATGCAGTGCTTTCCTTCACCGGAGCCCATTTCCCAACCATGGTCGTTGCAAACGCCAGCTTCAACTTCTTCGCGGAGCGTGGCACCCGGTGGAGGGATTTCAGATATATTGGTGGAGTTTGGCGCCCATGCGATGTACATTGGTTCGATCAAATCATCCATACCGACTTGGGAAGACTCCCAAGATGAACTGGTCATGTTCCAAGCGAAGAGGCTCCACCACCACGAGTAATCTGTTGGAGCAGCAACATCATCAATGGATTCCATGTAATGACCATATTGACTTTCGCTGATGGTGGTGTTGAGATCTGCGCCGGTAAAAGCGCCCATTGAAAGATGCCAAGCGGTCATGTCCTCGATGGTGTGAGTAGCAGTTGTGTTGTCAGGGAACAGGACTTGCATGGTAGCATCATCGCTTTGGGGAGCCGCCAACAAAGAAGTGTTTGCATTGGATGCTGCCCAAGCAAGCTGGGAGTGTTCGAGGGCGTCGATTGAGTCGATTCCAACAGGGGACTCTTCCCATTCACCTGATGTTTCATTGTGGAAGAGGATGGACCACCACCATGAATAATCCGCAGGTGACTCAACGCCTTCGATGGCGGTCACATAGTGGCCGTACTGTCCGTCTGTGGCATTGATGCTCCAGTTGGCCCCGTAAGCCATGGCTTGCGTCATATCCCAGCCTGTTGGTTGGAACATGAGTTCTGACGCATTTCCAGTTGATGGATCCACATGAGTCACCGTTGGTTCTTGATTCACACCAATGTGAGCATCGATGACCTCTTGCTCAACAAGAATTCCGAAGTTCCGATAGACATCGGCCAAGACCTCTTTGTCACCGGTGAGGTGAGGCCAATCGACGCCATGCAACTCCGTGTACGCAGTGAGTGCTTCGGGCGTGTCTCGGTCTGGGTCCACCGAGATGGAAACAAACTCAACACGTTCAGCATCACTCGCTGAGAGGCCCTCTTGTACCATGCGGAGGGATTGGGTGATCACAGGACAGACATCTGGACATGAAGTAAAGATGAACGAAACAACAGTCACATCACCATCCAATGTTGAAAAAGTGAAATTTTCGCCTTGTTGATCGATCAGGGTGAAATCGACGATGTCATTTCGAGACAATTGATGTCCTTTGTATGCCGCAGCGTTTGGTGTGGCAGCAACAAGCAGAGCGAAGCAAAGGGCTACAGCCAGCAACTTTCGTAGGTGCATGGTCAATTGCCTCCTTGCGGAGGGTTTGAATCTTCCCACGAATTGGATTATCGTTCTGTTGCGTACGACCAGTCAGGCGTGCACCAACTTGGAAGTCCAGTGACCCCTTCTGGGTTGGATAGACCAATACCCCAAAGCATGAGGGCAACGAAAATCCAAGGGAACAAGAACGTGATGTTGAACCACTTGTGTTCGTCTTTCAAGTGCATAAAATATGCAGCAATACCGTATCCCTTGACAAGACCAACAACGATCAAGATAGCCCAAACAGCGGACCTGCTAATGTCAATTTCTGTTCCTGGAACGGTTTCAAAGAAAACCGCGCCAAGTTCAAACAATGTAAACACCATCAAGACGATGAAGTTCCAAAAGTAGATGTCTTTGCCCATGTATAATTTTGCATGTTCTCCCATAATCTCACCTCAATACAAATAGAATGCTGGGAAGATAACCACCCAAGCCAGGTCGACAAAGTGCCAGTACAAACCGAAGTATTCGATGCCCTGTGCGTTGTCCTCGTCAAAGCCAACAGTGTCCGCCTTGAACACGAGGTACAGCATGATCAACAGGCCGATAAAGACGTGAAGACCGTGTGCGCCAGTAGCGATGTAGAAGATGGACCCTTGAACTGTACCAATGGTGAACCCTTCAGCGACCAAGTGGCTCCACTCAACGAGTTTGAGCACGATGAACAGGGACCCGAGCATGAGTGTAGCGATGAGGTAGTTTCGTACCGCCGCCTTTCGTGTGGGCATGAGTTTGCCCATGAAGCCCTTCGGAGCCTCCCACTTTGCGTTCTTGGCTGTCTTGAGTGCAAGAACGATGGTGTAGGAAGAGATGATCAATGCGAAGGTGTTGATACCACCCGGCAAAAGAGTCCAGAAGTCACCAACAGATTCTCCAAAGCCGTCAAGCTTTGCACCACCGGGGCGAAGGTAATCAGATGCTGTTAGAACCCAGTCGTCTTCCGAACGGCAGCCATCAAAGCCGCCATTGCTGTTTTCGAATGCCCACTTTGTGCACCACTCTGTTCGCATCCTGAGGTAGGAAGAGAAGAATGTTGCAAAGACCATGATTTCAGACATGATGAAGACCCAAAGACCAACCTTGCGGATATGGTCGCCCTCGAACGGGTACGAGGTTGCGATTTGCTCACCGTGGCCAATGAACGGCAAGTCTTCNAACCACCAATTGGACACTGCAATCACNATGATGAGCAGACCAGAGACGCTCACGCCGAGCATGCCGAGTTCAGCCGTGACGGTGTCGTCGAGCAGAGCTTTGCATGCAACGATGAAATCTGGAAGTCCCCAAAGGAACACCATGATACCGAAAGAAAAGATGATTGGTGATGCAGAGCCGTGGTGTTCGTGCTCGTCATGATGGTCATCGTGGTGATCGTCACCTTTTGGCTTACTTGCGTTCAAGAAGCCCCCGAGTCCNATGAAGGTCGCATACGCACCTGCAATGAACAACATGGTTACACCAGCCACTCTGTAAGTGAGGTATGAGAGGTGAGCGGCAATCTCTGAATTGTGAGCCTCCTCCTTGGCAATGTAGAGAGGTTCGCTGTGATCCGAACCATTGACGCTGCCATCAGCAACGCCAGCGGTCCATTCGTCCTTGGCATCCTCGTAGTGGTGATGTTCGTCTTCCCAAGTATGATGCTTGTTTTCAGCAACAAACACGCCAAGCACGGCAAATCCGACGATGCCGATGGTGAGGATCAAACCCGCCATCATGACGCGCGCATCCAAGTGCTGTTCGCAACGTGATTTCCATGTCCGCTCATTCTTCGACCCCCTTTGCAAGTGGTGTAGCCAACTTCTTCAGCGGACTGACCTTCTTTTCTCCAGTGACGTGGTGGCCATAGAGTTCGTTCATGTCACCTTGTGTTGGGATGTCATGGAACGACGGAGTTGGTGGTGGAGATGTTGTCATCCATTCAAGCGACCAACCGCCCCATGGATCGTTGCCTGCTGGTTCACCATGACGGTTCGATCGAATGATGTTCCAAACCAAGAGCAGTTGGCTCAGACCAAAGATAAACGAAAAGATACTGACTGCCATGTTGTACTCTGCAAAGCCACTCTCAGTTGTGTAGCTGTGTGTTCGTCGAGGCATGCCCATGATTCCAAGAGCATGCATTGGCCAGAATGTTGCGTTGTAGGAAGCAAATCCAATCAAGAAGTGCCAAAGACCCAGCGTTTCGTTGAGTTTGCGACCTGTCGCCTTCGGGTACCAGTAGTAGACACCAGAGAACAAAGCGAAGACAGTACCGCCGATGAACACGTAGTGGAAGTGAGCCACAACAAAGTATGAATCGTGGAAGTGAACGTCAAGTCCAGCCACTGGGAAGAACATTCCAGAAATACCGCCAAGCGTGAAGGTCACGAGGAATCCAAGCGACCACAATGTGTGGGTGCGCATCACCAGACTGCCACCCCAAATGGTCGCAAGCCAGTTGAACACCTTTGCACCGGTCGGAATTGCGACCGCCATCGTGGTGATCATGAACGCTGCTCGCCAGAACGGGTCCATACCCGAGGTGAGCATGTGGTGGCCCCAAACGATGAAGCCAACAATACCGATTCCTGCCATAGCGAACACCATGGACTTGTAACCAAAGATGGAACGACGTGCGCTCGTTGCCAACACTTCGGAAACAATTCCGAACGCTGGAACTACAACAACATACACTTCAGGATGCCCGAAGAACCAGAACAAATGTTGGAACAGGAGCGAATCGCCGCCTGCCGCAAAGAACACGGTTCCAAGTGTGTGGTCAAAGAGAAGGAAAGCCACGCCGATGATGAACGCCGGAAGGGACATGTAGAGCATGAAAACGCTCACGAAGACAGACCAAGCAAACAATGGCATCTTCATGAATGTCACGCCAGGAGCGCGCATTGTGAACACGGTGGTGATGAAGTTCACACCACCCAACGTCGAAGATGCACCGAGCATCAGAATCCCGGAAATAAACGCCGTTGTACCTGGATTCGAACCGTACTGAGCGAGTTCAGCCCCAAGGTTGGATTCGGTCAGCGAAGAGTAAGGAGGGTACATGACCCACGTAATGTCGGCACCTTCGCCAGACCAGATACCAGTGTAGATCAGCGGGCTTGAGAACACAAGGAGCCAGAGACCCATGGCGTTAATTCGTGGGAACGCAAGGTCCTTTGCTCCGATTTGAAGCGGAAGGACGTAGTTCATGAATCCTGCAATCATTGGCATAGCTGCTAGGAAAATCATCGTTGTACCGTGAAGGGTGAAGAACGAATTGTATTCCGTTTCGGTGAGGAAGGTGTTCTCCGGCAGTGACAGTTGAATGCGGAAGAGGAGGGCGAGAACACCACCAACGAGGAAGAAGGTGAACCCGTAGAGGAAGTAGAGGATTCCGACTTCCTTGTGGTCGGTTGTGGTCAACCATGGCTTGAGGTATGACCAGAAGTTTTCGATGGTGAAGGTGCTTGGAGAGCGGGCGTAGAAGACGTACATAACGCCGAGGAGCACGAGTCCGAGGGCCAAACCGATGGCTGTGATCAAGACGACAAGTGCACGAGCACTTGGGGCAATGTCACCTGCGTTTGCACCGGGAATCACGAAGTCTGCTTGGTTCCAGTAGTCGCCACCAGATCCTGCGCCACCGTTGACAGCGTTGCCGTAAATTGTGATTTCGACAACCTTGCCGTCATCGCCTGGTGCGACCCACTCAAAGTCCCACGAGCGGACGCTGTTGCCTTCAGCTGTGTGCGTCAGGCCGCCATCCATGTCGTGACTGAGTGATTCGTTGACGGTCGAGACCATGCCCGAAGAAGTAAGAATTCGGAAACCACCTGCGTGGCCGTTCCAAGGGTCTGCTCCTTCGGTGCTTCCACCGTTGTGAAGTTCCATTGCGTCGTTGACGACGGTCACCGTGAAGGCGTATGTTTCGCTTGCGTTGAACGAGTCCGGTAGACCTTCGACGATCACTGAGGTATCACCTGAAGCACCGCCGTGACAGGTACATCCGTTGTCACCAGCTGCACCGATACCGGTTGGCATAGCCTCGAATTGAGGGGATGCTGCCAGCATGAGGAGCATAAGAGCGACGAGGGTGAGTGCGCGTGTTCGCATCAATACTCACCTCCATCTGAGGTTTCTGAATCGTTTGAATCAGATTGTTGCTTCTTCACACCGCTGTCGACTTCACATGTTTCGCCTTCTGGTGCGACGACTGTGACTTGGCCTTGCATCTTCGAGTGGTCGAGACCACAGTATTCAGCGCAGCGGATTGGGAACGTGCCCAAGTCGTCCGGTTGTGCGTACATGACGGTGCCAGATGCGAGTCCGGGCACCAAGTCTTCTTTGACGCCCCATTCAGGGAGCCAGAACGAGTGTTGAACACCAACATAGTTTGGATTTGATGCATCGGATGGGCGAGAATGGAGATGCATAATTGCGACATCGTCGCATGGAAGGAGGAGGTGCTCGCCGCCAGCACTGGAGAGAATTGTACCAACAGGCAAGTGTTCCCATGTGTGGAGCAAGTGGTCCTCGGCGTCGAAAACAGTGATCTTCGAATGGAGTTCGACATCAAACATCATGCCCGTGAAAGTAAGCATGCCCATGGTTGTGTTCATGGCATAATCTGTTTCAACACCGTCGATGGCAACAGTGACGTTGGCGGCCGTTGTGTTGTGGGCGTGAATCATCAGCATGTTACCGGTCCACTCAACATCGATGTGGGTGCCTGGGTCTTCCCAGGTCAAGGATTCAGTGTAGTGGAATTCCCAGAACCATTGTTTTCCAATGATGTCAATTTCGAAGGTGTCTTCGCCTTCTGCCACCTGCCATACAGCTGTGTTGGAGGCGAGGGCCATCATGGTCAGCCAAACGACGAGGATTGTTGGGAGGACATAGAAGAGCACTTCCAGTTTCGTATTGTGTGAATCAACAGGGAATGAACCAACTTCAATGTGGTATTTGTCCATGTTTTCAACAGGCTCGACGCCGTCGCGGTAGCGCAGCATTGCGATGAACATCCACCCGAAAGTGAAAATTCCAACAATGATACTCCAAAACATGAACTTGTCGTAAAGGACGGTGAAAACAGTGTCTTCAGCAGGCATAGATTACCCTCATGTGGATGGCCGTAGATACCGGTCTTAAACCCTTGTCGATAACGCCTTCTTGACAGTCGTCTTTCACACACCCCCTTTCGCGCTCCAGTGGCCCGTTTTTTGTATGAAAAAGAATCACTTTTCTACCCCTTTTTTAGGTGTGTTACCTTGATAAATAATGCCGAAAATGGAGCGCTGTGTCCCTCGCGTCTTGCCTTCAAACGACCTTTGAAGAAGGAGTTCTGTTGAGCGTAGAGGTTCAAGCAGGAGCGCACCACAATCAGATTGGCGAGGTGAACGCCTGGCGTTCCCGTTTGAACGTCGCCGTTCGCGCCCAAGCCCAGAAGGGGATGGCGAACACGGCGGTGCTCGAATGCCTCAGTACCTCGCTCAATCTACCACGATCTTCGTTGAGCATCGTCAGCGGTCACACTTCGAAGAAAAAAACCGTGAAGTTTGAAAACATCAGCGAAAAAACGCTCCTTGAAACGCTTAGGGAGGCTGTGGAAACACCATGACACGGGACACAAAGCACCGGTCTCCTCTTGGCGCTGGTGATGCCGCCCTTCGCTTCAGAATCGCAGGCCAGGCCCTCGGCGAAGCGAGGGCATTGAATCGGGAGGAGCATTGGCCCGTCTTAGTTGAAGGGAAACGGGACAAATTAGCACTCGAAGCGCTTGATTTCACTGGTCCAATCGAGGTACTGAACCGGGGTTGGCCCTTGGAGCGCCTGATCGCCTACCTCTACGAATCCTACGGGCCTCGGAGGGCAAGCGATGGGGGCCCCGCACTTTCGATCCTCATGGACTGGGACAGAACGGGGGGGCGCTTGCAAAATGAATTACGCCGGCGCATGGAAGGCATGGACATCAAAATCTCCGAGGACCTTCGAAAGGTCTTGATGAAGGCGCTCAAGCCCGAGACAAGGGTTGTGGAATCCCTCCGCAGCATGGCCCACGAACTCGGACCTTTTGTCGATGAATACGACGAAGTTGCGCCCTGAATTCTCCACGCTGGTGTTCGATTCCCTTGGCAAACCGTTGAGGTGTCTGCATCATGCATCCGATGCATCATCGGGCTTTGGTGCAGGGCGCGTCCGCCCGTCTTCCTTGACCGTGTTGAGCACAACGTGAGTGTAGGAACGAGCCACCCCCTCAAGGGTAAAAACAGTCTTTGTGAGATCGTCTAAATCCGCTCGGTCTTTGACGCGAGCAAGGACCATTGAGTCCCAATCGCCCGTAACATCATACACCGCAAACACGCGTGGGTCGGCAGCGATTTGTGCCTGAACATCCAGCATGCGGCCTTTGACAATCCGGAGACCTGCCATAATGGTCATTGACCATCCCACGGCGCTTGGATCAAGGATGACGCTGTAGCCTTGTATGACGTTCATTTCTTCGAGCCGACGAAGCCGGTTGAGAACAGTTCCTTGAGCAATACCAACCCTTCGAGCGAGGGCTCTTTGACTGGTGCGTGCGTCTTCGAGCAACACTTCGAGAATCGCCCGGTCCGTGTCATCGAGGTTCATGCTTCGCCACCGTCCGTTGCTTGCTTTGGCTTGTCTTGAACGCTTCGGAGTGCGTCGTGTGCCGAGGGAAGGCGAAGGTATTGCGTCCAGGAGCCAAGTTCGTCAACTTCGACATTGAGCGATACATGGCAGTCGTCGGCCTCGCTTTGCTTGAGGCGAAGGGTGAACTCGTGATGCTTACCGGCTGAAATCTTGACGCGCTTGAACCCACCACGGACCGCCCACGGCTCAGCAACACTGCAGCCATTCAAAGCCAATGGCTGAGTGCCTGCCTGTACCCTGAATTGGAGGACAGCAGGTTCTGAAGAAATCCATTGTGCATCGATTCTTGGCATCCCTTTCTCCCGCTTGAAAGACCCCATCACGGCGCCAGATGCCACCACAAGGCAAAGAATCAGAAGAAAACTTGGAAGGAAGAAATCACCCGCAGTTGAACCGTCCCACGTGGTAGGAATAGGCGTGCTGTAGAGCCCGAGCAAACGGCTTTCGTTCTCATCGCCAAGCCCACCGAAGAACGCCAAGGTGATGTGCCATCCATGAGGCTGTTCATCAAATTCAATGCCTGCGGCCTCAAGATGAGTTGAAGGGACAACCCATGTTGTGTCTGTGGTGTTGTTGGCTTGCACTGAGAAGCCGACTTGAGGCATCATGTCTCGAACGAGATTGTGTGCCACACGACCGTGATGGTCGACCGAGCGGTCCTCTGTAATGAAAATAGAGAGGACCGTGTCGTTGCCCAGGTTGGTAAGTGGCGTCAATTCTACTGGCAGGTGAACCGCAATGCCGCCCTGCTCGTCCAACATCAACTGAATCGAACCTTCAAGCGTCAACACAGGTTCGGTGAGGAAGAGCGTCTTGGCTGTTGCTTCCTGCTCTTGCTCGTTGAACACAGTCGTTGAACTGCCATCCATTCCCAGTTGGCCTCGGCGAGCTTTGGCATCATCATCCGGCCAATTCGAACCAGTCTCATCGCTCCATGACCACCAAGTCAGATGCAGGTGTTCTGAATCGTCATGAGGAAGATTGGCTCCTTGATCGAGAAAGGTCTCGACAAGCATTCTCGATGTCGGTTCCGGGGCTGGAATTGCCGTAGAAACTGTTTCTGTCGGCCCATCGGCTGCATGAGCGAAGGGGGCGGCACAGGTAGCAAGGACAAGCAACATCAACGGCACGGCATACCTTTGCATCGTTTCACCTCATTCTTCCTCGTCGGCTTCCGAAGGCATCCCGAGTTTCATACGCAGAACATCGCGACCCACCCTGTCCATCATCAAAGTAAGGCGAGCCCCGACCCAGCCAGACACAAGCGCCTTTCCACATGGCAATTCACATGAAAGCAAAACTGGCCCCTCTTCTTCAATCAGGCCGTACAGTTCAGTGTATTCTTCCATCAACGGCGCCCAACCTTGGAGCATCCGTTTGAGAACCTCGATTTCTAAAGCTGGTGTTGGGGCTGTGATCAAGGCACGCAGCGCAGGAACGGATTCTTGACGAGAACGCCAAATCTTCCTCTTTTGTGTGAAAGCCGGCAACCCGACGTGGATGAGTTTCAGGGGATGGAACGTTCCTGCTGGAGACAAGTTGCCCTTTTTGTTCGGGCACTGGCGATTGAAAATTCGATCTTCAACCAATTTTGGTGCGATGTTCAATCGCTTTCCGCGATGCCACCATGACCATTCGGCGTCGTTGAGACCGTATCGTTGCTGAACCTCATCAACGATTGGCTGGGGGGCAGGGAAGATGGAGTGGCGATTTGGTTGAGGGGCATCGAGCACCCTTGGAACCCAACCAGATTCTGGGTTTTGGTAGCGTTTCGGGATAAAACTTCGAGCAACGTTTTCCGGTGTTGCCTCTGGCTTATGACGGAGTTGAGCCACAAAGAAGCCCCCCGTATTGTTGTCTTGGTGATACAGCCGAATGCAGTGAACAAGGCTTGCTTCAATCGAATTTTCAAGGGACGGATCGAGATCAAGTTCGAGTTGTTCCGCCATGGTTTGTCGTTGGCTTGGAGAGAAATGAGATGGTTTGATCGAAGGCGCGGAAAGCGCATCACTGCCTGCGTATGGGTGGCCATCTTGGTCGAGAACATCCCACGTTTGAAGGCCAGGGTGAAGGGTCAATCCTTCAAGGTTCGAACGATCAATTTCAACGAGTTCAAGCCAAGGTGCGCGACGAAGAAGTTCGGCAACGACTGCCTCGTTTTCACACGGGTCTAAGCTGCACGTCGAGTAGACCAAGTCATGGCCTGGACGCAACAACATCGCTCCGCGGTAAGCAATTTCAACTTGCAACTTGAACATACTACGACCGTCTCGTGGGGACCATTTCCACCAAACGTTGCGGTTCTTTCGTGATGTTGCAGAGCCTGTGCAGGGTACATCTGCTACGATTCCATCATAGCCAGGCGGAGGGATTCGTCCAAGATGACGACCATCTTGTTGGTTGATGAGCATGTTCGATATGGCCAGACGGCCTCGATTGGAGACGAGCATGTTGACTCGCCCGGAGGCCGGCTCGTTGGCGACGACCACGCCGTTTGGATGGATGGCTTCGGCAATTTGTGTTGCTTTTGACCCGGGTGCGGCGCACATATCGAGGATCAGTTCATCAGAATGCGGATTCAAGACAAGCACTGGAAGCATGCTGGCGGCCTCTTGGCGGGTGATGCGGCCGGACTCATGAAGCAACGCCATGATGTGTTTTGATTGGGCGTCGGGGGCTTGGCCACGGGCAAATGGCATTTGCCAAGCAAAACCATCCTTGGCCCAATGGATAGGTGCACCGCCGATGGACCGAAGAATGGTTTCTGTCCAAGCCCGATCGTATCGCCCCGGTGTAATTCGAAAGGTTTCAGGCAGCGGCTCCGTAGCATAGGTAAGCCACTCGTCCACATTTAGACCGAGGTTTGCTGCCAACCTCGACAAGGGCGTATCCTTTGCCACGGCGAGGAGGTCTTGGTCTTGCCATTCCCCCCGCGACATGGCTTGGGGTTCGGCCACCTCACTATGTTGCTTCCGCCATGCTCAAAGAGTGAACCCTCGTGGTTAGCGTGATGTTGGGCGACACCTTCCCGTGGTTTTTCCCAACCTTGGCGTTGGTGTTGTGTTCGTGGTTAGCGGTTGCATCCATTGAGAAGGAGCGTGCCCGCTCACTGGTTGGCTCAGTGGTCCGATGGACACCTCCTGTGATGTTTGCAGTCTTATTTCTTCACCGTTTTTTCTCAATCATGCAACTTGATGCGACCCACATGGAGGTGTTGCAGTACCTTTCGCAAGACGCCACCCTCGGCGAACGACTGAGGGTAGTGGTTGCGGGTCAGGCAGGATTCGAAGCCGCAGCATTAGCAATGGTGGTTTTTGCCGCCTCAGCCCATCGACTGCCAAGCCTCCAGATGCTTGGGGAAAAGGCTGCAAACGTGGCCCGTCATCGAATCATGAATTTTACGGCGCTCTGCCTCTTGATGACGTTAGGACTTCTGTTTCCTGAGCAAGCATACATTGCGACTGAGCCTCTTCCTCAACAGGGAATATTGCAGCCTCCATCGCTATCGGGAGCCCTGCTACCCATCCTTTTTGCACTCTTGGTGATGTTTTCTGGCGAGTTGTTTGCGGCATCCAGCACCTACAGCATCAGTGCTGATTTCTCCTCTCTTGCAAAGAAGGCCTCGATGAAGAATGCCTTGCTGCTCGTCATCGCATTGATTTGGATTTCAACCAACCCTGCCAGTTGGACTGCGTGGCTCGATGATCCATCAGTGGGCACGGAGGCCGTCGTGCTCTTGATGGTGATTCATGCTACAGTTTCACTCACCCTCATCATTCGACCATCGAGGACCATTGAAAGCAGACTCCTGTATGGCGAGCGACGGAGCTTGGCGCTGATAGCGATGTTTGTCTTAAGCGCAGCACTCATGCTGTTGAGCGCTTGCCTGTTGCTCAACTCTACATCTCTTTTCGCAACGACAATCGGAGCCAATTTGTACGGGTTCTGGGCATGTGCTGCTGTACTTGGCGCCATGCTTCTCTCCCAATTTATGCCAACGCTCGGCTTCGATGCTGCCCCCCGACCAGAGGCGTGGTGGTTGAGAAACATGGCCTTGTTCATGCCGATGGTGCTCATGGCTTTTTCACCGATGACAGCCTACATACTTCCAGGCGTTTGGCTTGCTCTTGCTTGGACCTTGGTGCTTCCATGGATCGTTGAATCCGATGTGCGAACGCCACAGATGCGCTTCGTCATCGCGCCGTTGATGATTGCGACGGTCGCTGCTTTAGCAATTCCAATGATGGCGGAAAGCACGCTCTTGCCGGCATTGATTCTTGCCATCCCTGCGCTTCTCGTGGCTTTCATTGGTATGATGGTTCACAACCCTTCAGCGTTGAACTCAACCCCGTAAAACAGCGTCTTCGCGGGGGTTCAGCGTCGCGCTTCTTATTAGCGATTCAAGAAGCCTCGCAAATGGAATCCTCGGATTTCATGGGATGGGACCCTTATGGCACGTGCATTTAGAGAAGGCGTTGAGCAGAACAAGAGAATCAAAACACACGTCCGACGACGTAATTGGAGCCCTCTGCGCGATCTTCGTGGTCTAAAGACCCGTACTGAACGAATTGGTGAAGCGATGGGCCCATTGGTCGAAATCCCTGCCATGGTAAGAATCGAAAACGAACACTGGGTGTTCGAGCGCATCGAAGAAGGTGTTTTGCACAACCTCACACACAAACTCATTCTTCACGAAGCTGAAGGTGAGAAAGTCATTGGTGCCACGACCGACATGGAAACAGCCATGAAAGTCGCAAAGTGCATGGCGATCAAAGAACAGCGAATCGTAATGATTCAGCCTCTGTGAGCGTTTCGCCTCAGAAGAGGTCGATGATTGCTCCGACAACGCCAAGGTTGACGAGGTAAAAGAAGGTGCAAGACTGATACAAGCGAAGTAAACTTGGCCCGGAGTAATCTTCCAAGCATCCTCAGATTCTTCATCGAAATATCGAATGAGACCTGCAGCCTGCTGAATTCCGCTGCCATCGGATTTCTTCTTAGACGCCATGTGAACCAATCCTTGCGAGATGCCACCCCTTTATCAACGCGACGCGGCGAAGGATTTCGCTCGAAATTACTCTTCTTCGTCTGATGGAGATGTGAGGTCGACGATTTCAAGTTCCGACAAAGCGACCGCCGGTGGGGAATCGTCCGCCCTCAAAGCGAGACCTGTCGGCGCTGATGCATTGTACTCAGAAGTCAACAGGCCTGTGCTTGGATCTGCTTCAATCAGGGCTGCCTCGGCCCGCGCCAAGGCGCGTTCTAAGCCAGGCGCGTTCTCTTCAGCGAGTGCATTGCGAGCCATGCCGATGTCAAGTTCCGCAGCGGCAAAGGCAACTTGAGCTTTTTCAAGCACATAATCTGAGCCTTCATGGGGTTCTTGCATCCTTTTTTCGACAACGGCCATTCGCTGCTCAAGAATTTCGATGGACGACTCGAAGGCTCCCTTTGCAGATGCCAATGCTTCGAGCCACGTTGTTTCATTTCCGTCAAGCGTTGCCCCGTTGCAATGCTTTGCCATCCACTTCCCCGCACTGCTGCGATGTTTGAACTCCCACAAATTACGCCCAACAGATGCCCGCACATCGTACAACAAACGCATACGATGCTCATGAGGACCAGTGATTTCTATCACGTTGAGGTAGCCTGAATTGAACAAACCAATGCCCCAATATGCATGGGATTCAANGTTCACATGCAATGTTCCACTCTGCGTTGAGAAGATCCATTTTTGCTCATTGAATCCAGGCGGCTGAGAAAATTCAGGTGTTTCTGGTTGGGAGAGGTTTGCAAGCAAGGCGATCGCAACATCACCGAGGTACACGGCATTACTGGGCAAGGAGTAGCCTTTTGGCCTCAATAAATTGGTCGAATGTTCAACTTTATGACTCGCATTTGCGCGATGGACTTGGGCCACAATGCGCGTGGTTGTGTTGCCCAACACGCCCCCCGTCATACCCTGTGGTCAACCGTCCAACCCATCAATCTCACCCCTTGACGAACGTTGCTTAGGAGAAGAATTGAAGTGCGTCCCTCACTATGGCGAAGCAGGTGAGACAATGGCTGCCAAGAAGAGTTCCTCCAAGATTGAAGCGTTAACTGCACTACCAGGAATTGGTGCTGCTACAGCAAAGAAACTGGTCGCTGCGAAATTAGATTCTGTCAGCAAGGTGGCTGGCGCTGGTGCAAAGAAACTGCAAGACGCTGGCTTGAGCGCTGCCGTCGCAAAAAAGGTCGGCGCTGCTGCAAAGGCTGCTGAGAAAGGAAAGGAGGCCACAAAGGCCACGGCAACAAAAGCCAAAACGGTGGCAAAGAAAACGGCTTCAAAGGCAAAATCAACCGCTAAGAAAACGGCTGCGGCTTCCAAGGAAACGGCTTCAAAGGCGAAGACTGCGGCAAAGAAAACTGCATCGAAAGCAGCAGAAACGGCAAAATCTACGGCTTCGAAAGCCACATCCACGGCAAAGAAGACCCTGCCCTCGAAGAAATCTGATGATGGACGCAAGGGTGGTACGCTCAAGATTCCACGGAGCGTTCGAGACATGCCTTGGTTCAACAAGAAGTGAGGTCTTGGNGCGTCTTTGAGCGCTATGATTGAAAACCGTCGTGGTCAACATTGATGCATGCCAAGGAGAAAATACGGCCGCTTGAGAAAAGCAGTTGAGATGCCTCCGAAAGAAAATTGTTCGAGGTGTCGATCTGGGAAATTTTGCCCAATCGTTGGCCACTCAGGGCAGCAAGTCGCCCCAAAACGCGAGTGGGCAGGACCTGCCACCATCTCAAAGCGAAAGGCGAAGCGAACGTGAGGATCACTCGAGGCCGAAGGCACTCGTCGAAGGTGTGTTCTCCTCGACCTTCTGTTCTTCTTGCGATGCTTCAGCTGCCGCCTCTATCGTCTCACGCGTCGCTTGAGCCCGATGGTAGACTTCACGAAGTGTCTGGTCCGAAATCTCGAGGTAAACTCGCGTTGTAGCGATGCTTGAATGGCCGAGCAAGCGCTGAATTGTAACAAGGTCTGCACCCCTTTCCAAGAGACCGGTCGCAAAGTTATGGCGCAAAACGTGAGGTGTGAGTTTTCCTTTCGGAAGTGCAACATCCGCTGCAAGTTGGTCCATGAGGCGTTGGACGCCACGCGGCTGCAAACGACGACCTGCTGAGTTCAGAAGGAATGCATAATCATCCCCCTTCCGCCTTGACTCCCTTACTGGAATCCACGCATGAATTCGTTCGAGGGTGCGTCGAGTGAACAGCACAAGTCGGTCTTTGTCGCCTTTTCCTCCAAAGACCCGCGCTGAGCCATCTTCCAAGTCGATGTCGTTGATGTCGAGGTTGCACACTTCGCTGACGCGTAAGCCAGTGTCGAGCATCATTGTGACTACGATGGAAGCAACAGGGTTCTCGCTGTTTGCTGCCGCTTCGAGCACCATCGACATCTCTCGTCGGGTGAGGGTGCGAGGGAGTCGACGACCTGTGCGCGCTCTGACGAGGTGATCGGGCCAACGATGTCCGAGCCATTTTAGCAAATGGCGAGCTGCTGCAAGCCGAGCGTTGTAGGTGGTTGGCCGCAGTTCTGAAAGGGAGAGGGTCCAGCGATCAAGGCGCCCATTGAGCGGTTCCATTCGCTCAGCAAGTGTTTCGACGCTCATCGTGTCATACCCTGCTTCATCAAGGACATCCTCGCCAGGGAGGGTTGTTTCAACAAGGGCTCTTAATCCGCTTGCATAGGATTTCTGTGTGTTTTCAGATTTATTCTCGGCTCGCAACGCTTGGCGATAGCATGTAACCCAAGGGAGATCGGCCATGTGAACGAGGCGAGGCGGTAGTTCAGCACTGGATGCATCAAGCCTTCTTTGGCTTGGCCTCAATGCCTTGCGTTGCCGCTCCTGTGTTCTCCGCTTTTCCATTGGCGTTCACCGCCTCCCGCCTTGGCGGGTGTGCATCCCGTGCTCCGAAGAGCAGGTTCAGTACCGTATGGTCCCATATCAAACCACCGCGCGATGGAATGGAGGGGACCATCGCCTGTTCCGGTGGTCGTTCGCGCCGTCAAGCGTTCGACCCTTCACGGTCTTCGACGGAGAAAGCATCGCTTGGAACATCCAAAATCGCCTGCCGAAGGGACGCTCTCAATTTCGTCAACTCACCGTAGCATACGAGAATGTCATCCCAACGCAACTGAATTTCATCCGATGGATTCCAAATGAGGGCATTGTCTCTTGAGAGCGCAAACACAGGAATTTCGGCGCCTGCTTTGAACAGGCTTGCAAGACGTTTTCCTACCACATTCGGATGGTTACGGATTTGCAACGAAAGAACCCCAGAACCTGGCACTGTGCGAAGCAATTGATCGAGATCAACTTCAGAAAATTCAGTCTCAGACATGACATAGTCGATAATGGCGCCAGCCACATTGACGCCACTGGCCTTCTCGATTCCTTCCAATCCTGGCGATGAATTGACCTCAAGCACCAACGGACCATCCTCTGCCTCGAGTAAGTCAACCCCTGCTACATGGAGCCCTAACACCCGAGCTGCACGGCATGCTGCTTCTTCGTACTCAGGGGGAAGGTCGACCTTTTCGACGGTCCCATTCAAGTGATAATTCGAACGGAATTCTCGCCCACGGGCTTTTCGTCGCATGCTTGCAACTACCCGGTCGCCGACAACCAAGGCCCGGATATCCTTGCCGTGGGATTCTGCAATGTATTCCTGAACCAGAACGGCACGACCGGTCAACAACAATCCTTGAACCAAATTTTGCGATTCGCGCAATGTATGCCGCAAGAACACGCCTTGGCCTTGAGTGCCTTGGGTGACTTTGATCACCACGGGGAGACCGCCAACGAAATCAACCGCTGTTTCGACATCAATGATGTCGCGCACATAGGTGGTTCTGGGAACTGGTAAGCGGTTGCGCGCTAAAATCTGTGAAGCATGCAGTTTGTCCCTGCTCTGTAAAATTCCGACACCGCTGTTGGCCGTCCAAATGCCCAACTGTTCCAGATGGCGGAGCACTGCAACCCCGTGCTTCGTGATCGAGTGACCGATTCTTGGAATGACGGCATCGAAGTTGAATGGTTCCCCATTGTGGAGCACATCAATCCGGCCATCAGCGACAAACAGAGAGAACTTCATTGGGTCTGCAACATACGGGTCTAGGCCTCGCTTTCGCGCTTCCTCGACCAGTCGGCGTGTGCTGTAAAGGCGCGGTCCACGTGAGAGAATGGCCAAGCGCAAGTCAGAGCGGGACGCGTCTGCGTCGCGACTGTCCTCCCCTTCCCTGTCCATACCAGCACGACGAGGGAACGCGCCTTTCAAGTGCTCGCTCGGAATGGAGCGATTTATGTCAGAAGAACAGCCAACAGAAGTCGCCGTTGAGCCACCTGTCGATGAAGACCAAGATGAAGTGCTTGAAGTCATGACGTTGGAACAGCGTCAAGAAGCACTCAAACAATCACGCTGGAATGTCTTCATGTGGCTCGGCATTGCCGTTTTGATGTTCGGTTTCGCCCTTTTCCCAATGTCATTTGATGAAGAGTACGACGGCTTCACCAACTCTGCAGAGAAAGACATTGGTTTGGTTTGGGGACCTTCCTTACCCGGTGAAGATTTCATGGACGTACCATTGAAAATCGACGTTGAAGTCGTCAACCCTCCGGCTGCATTGGATGTTCATCTCGCGGCTTATGCGCTTCAAGAGGATGATTGCGCCCAAAACCTTGGTTCACAAACCACCCTCGCCCGTGAAGGAACCGATCACAGTTACCAATACCAATTGCTCGATGAAACACCGGTTGCAGGTGGAGAGTACAGATTTGATTTCAAATTGGACGCTGGGCAATACTGTGTGATTGTGCAGTTTGTTGACGGCGATGGAGCCAACGTGGGAACCGCTGGCACAGACATGAACATCGACGGTGCAGTCTATCCAAACCAAGTTATTCTTGGCCTTCTCGGACTTGTGTGCCTCGGACTCTCAGCCTTCGCCTTCCTGGGCGCCCAAAAGCACGGCGAATCTGTCAAAAACATGCTTGAAAAAGATCTTGAAACCACTGAAAACAAAGTGCTCGCCTCCATTTCAAGTGAGCGAATTGCTGCGGGTCCATCCGGGCCACCCGGAGCAGCCGGCCCTTCAGGACCCCCTGGTGCTGCAGGACCATCTGGCCCGCCTCAGTCAACTGAACCAAGCGATGCTTCATCAGAAATCGTTGGTGAACCAACCTACGAACCTGCAGAAAATGGATACTTCTTCAAGAAACTCGCTGATGGCTCCTATGACCAAACGGTCTACGTCCAAAACGAAGATGGGGCCTATGTACCCCATGAAGGTTGACGAGCGAATGGCACAAGGGCAAAACTCGGCGCTGAGACCATGCATGGAGCGCCATCCTTGAAAGGGATAGGCGTCAGGGACAGGTTGGGGTTCAAGCATGAGCGATGATGTTGCATCGNCGTTAACAGTTGCAAAACTGAAAGCGCTATGCATTCTCAACGACTTNCCAACCTCAGGGAAAAAGAGTGACCTTGTCGANCGGTTGCTTGAATCAGGGCTAACCAATGACGAAGTTGGCCTGCCAAGTGAGGCCTCAAGTATTGAGCCCAAAAAGTCGGTTTTAGAACCTGAAGAGGACGAAGTTGTTCTTTCAATGGAAGATGAAGACACCCTCACACCGGAAGTTGAACCGGAAAGAGAAGAGGTTGAGCTGCCTAAGCCAGAAGAAGATGTGCTTGAGGCTGAAATTATGGACGCCGAAATCATGGTCGAAGAGGCGCCTGCCATCACTGAAAAGAAGGTCGTCGCGTCCACAAAGCCTGCCGTACAGCCAGCAACCCTGCTCGACATCGTCAAACGCCCACAAGTGGCTGCTGCACTGCTCACGCTGATCATTCTCGGAGCAGGTGGATATTACTACATCAACAGCCAGTTAGAACCATTCACTGCGGACCAATTGAGGTACGGAGACGAAATGAATTACACCGTCAAAGACGGCACATTCCTCGCCACGGATGAATTCATTCAGCTCGTTTTAGACCAACTTGAAACTGACGAGGAGATATGCAAATTGTCTCTTTTGTTTGAAGGGGATGGTCAACTCTCAATCACCGAAGGTGGCACAGATCAGTTGTATGCCGAGGGGTCCACAGATCGACTTGGTGCCGTCATTGCCAACGGCGGAATGGGGGGCCAATGGCTGGCTGTAGAAAGCATCAACAGCAACACCTTGGATTCCTTCACAGTCAAACGCCATCTCACCGATCCCATCTTCAACGGGTGTTCATCGACGTTCATTCGTGCCGATGGGAGTGCTCAAATTGAAACAAAACAGTACACAGAACTTCGGGAACAAACAACCCTGTCCACACAGGCGGATTGGGAAGTTGATTTGCCTGACCCAATTGGACGCTACCGTGGCACAACGGTGAGTTACGGGGTTGGCGGTCTGCTTGGTGGCTTGGATACCTTGGCACCTGGACTTGCCATGATGCTGCAGCCAATCGAAGTTGGCGATTTGCTCGGCAATGACCTCATCGACACAGGGGCGACAGGGAGCAACAATGGGTGGGAATGGCGCGTTATCGGCATCGATGAATTTTCAGGGAACCCTGCATGGAAAGTGATTGCAACCCACCAAGACATTCGAACCTACTGCTTGGGCTCAGCGACCATGGAATTGTGGATTGAAGAAGGCAACCCCTGGGCTGCAAAGCAAAAAGTGGATGTCGTTATATCCAGTTCACAAACAAGTCAACAAGATTGCTCGGCAACCACTCAACTGCTCAATGATTTAGTGTTGCCAGAAGGTGATCTTGAATTGCACCACGTTTTCGAGCGAACCTCGATTGAACGTGGGCAAAAGCAACTCGACTTGGCACGTTCATACTCGTCAAGACCACAAGCAAATCAGCTGCAGGTTGATGATGACGAACTCACCTCATGGGGGGCAAACGACCTCCACATGCCCGATAACAGCGACATGCGAACGCATACGTTTGAGCAAGCCATCCAATGTTTTGACTACTTCCAAGGTGAAGCGAGTGGAGCCACGAACGCCCTCGATGACAACGGCTACATCTGGCGGGCGACCACCGAAGCGCTTGAACAAGGAAGCGAGTGGAACATGTCATGGGTTGCCGCTGACGAGAGCGCTGGATGGGTAAATTTCAACCTCACAGGCACCCCTGGCGACGCTGCTTGCGAATTCCATCAGAAGGGCGTGTACGATGATAGCGTGGCCTTCAATCGCGAGGCCATCCCTTCAACGCTCAACCTCTCACAAATGGAACAGCGACTCGCTGACACAACGCTCTATGGCCAACTTACTGGTAACGATCTCTTCTTTACCACAGATGGTGCCTATCACCAAGATGTTCAAACTGGTTACTTGGTGGTCGTCCCCGGCGGGGAATTGAATTCGATCCTCTCAAGTTTAGCAAGTGACGCTGATGGCGCTGTTTCTGTTGACATTGCAAGATCTTGGGATGGCAACGATGGATGGAGCAACCAGCTCAACCTCTTGGCCGACGCCAATGAAGGTCGATTGCTCGGGTGGAGCCTCATACAACAACCCCAGGGCGCTTAACGGCGCGGGTCATAAGATGGCAAAGCACCAAGATCGGGTGCTGATGGAACGTTTGCGAACTGCGGTGGAGCATAGGCTTGAGGTGCTTGTGAGAAAGCGCTCGTTTTCTGCTGGGAGGGTTTTTTGGGTCGCCGAGTGAACAGGAATGCGAGCAAAGCGAACGTGAAGACGATCGCTGAAATGACAAGTGGTGCGTTTGATTCGAGCGTTGCCATGAAATCACTTTCATCCGAAGCATTGGTTTCGTCGTTGTCAGCGGGCGGTGGTGGTGGATTCCATACAAGATAGGTGATAGCCCACGTAACCTCGACTTGCCCTCTCTCTTCGATGAGGGTCGCCGTAACCATCTCGGGACCAACCGTTCCGTTGGTGTCGCAAAGGTACTGAGCAAAATCTGAGCGAGGCGCAGAGCAATTGAATGCAAGTTCCTCAAAGGTAAGCCCCGTTCCAATCAAAGTGCCGTTTCTGAACCACTGCACGGTTGGGCTGAGGCGTGCGAGGCTGGCTTCATCGAGGGACAAAGACAGGGCGAGTTGGAGCGTATCGTTCGTGGCGTTGAGCGTAATGCTCCTCACTTGTGGAGAGGCAGACACCGAGCCCGAGCGATCGACCCCATTGTCGATTTGCCCATCACAGTCGTCATCAAGACCGTTCCAGCGTTCGACCGCACCCGGAGAAATCATGCTGTCATTATCGTCGCAGTCGTTGAACCAACGGTAGCCATCAGCATCATTATCGAGGTCAGGGAAGAGAGGATCGGTGTTTGTTGAAAACAACTCAATGCCATCGAGTAATCCGTCACCATCAGAATCCGGATCAAATGGGTTGGTTCCAAGAATGAGGTACTCCTCCATATCGAGCAGCCCATCAAGGTCAGCATCGGTTCCAATGAAATCCTCATCGATTTCTTCATTGCAGTTGTTATCGATTCCATCCAATGATTCAGCAATAGAAGGGTTGAGCGAAGCATTGGTGTCATTGCAATCTTGGAACCAATAGAATCCATCTTGATCTGTATCATTGTCTTTGACGAGTGGGTCCGTTTCGTGGATGAACACTTCTGTACCGTCCTCAAGACCATCGAGATCAGTGTCTTGATTTTGCCAATCTGTGCCGTATTCATGGTACTCTTCGAAGTCATACAGCCCATCGGAATCGGCATCAGTGAGGTTGAAACCTTCATCCCATGAGCCATTGCAATCATCATCAATGCCGTTCAAGACTTCGATGGCCTCTGGAGAAACAAATGGATCCGAATCGTTGCAATCTTGGAACCAGTAATACCCGTCTCCGTCAGCGTCCGCATCGAAAACCAACGGGTTGGTGCCATAGATGTTGACTTCATCACCATCGCTCAACAAGTCGTCGTCGGTGTCACTGTCAAGCGGATCTGTGCCGTTAATCAGGACTTCCACGCCGTCATCAAGCCCGTCCATATCGGTGTCTTTTGAAAGCGGGTCAGTGCCGTAGACGAGGACTTCCAAACCGTCGTCTAAGGTATCGTCGTCTGTATCGATGTCGTCTGGGTCCGTGCCATAGATGTCCGTTTCGTTGGTATCGGTGAGGTTATCCCCGTCTGAATCGAGCACCATTTGGGTTCCGTAGATGATGAGTTCCCAATCGTTGAGCGTTCCAGAGTCCCCATTGCCTTGATCTTCCAAAGAAAGCGACCACTCGCCTCGGCTGTCTTCGCCCCAGTGATGAACGGTGCCGAAGCGCCAATTGTTGAAATTATTCCCACCGTCACCGTGCTTCTCTGCAAGGATGCTTCTCGTTCCCGATGGGCTTGTCAATGTAAGGTTCATATCGCCACGGAAGGTGTGTGGCAGATCCACGATTACGTCGATGTTCTCGATCTGTATAGCATCGGTAACGGTGGTGTTCGAATACACGATTTCGCCAGTGTTATCAGGTATATCGAGATCGGTTTGAATCGTTCCTGAGGTGAATGAAATTTCTTCTTCGGATGTGGTCCAATTTACTGAGGCTGCCACGGCAGCACCCGCGTCGATGACGCCATAGCCGTACTTGTGGCTGACGAGATGACCAGCCCCGTTTGTGGACCAAGAGAGGTCGTTTGCATGATTTTTGCGCGANGTTTCGACAAGAATGTGTTGAACATCGCGCCATGTGAGGTTTGCGTTTGCNTCGAACATCAAAGCAATAATTCCTGATACCAAGGGTGTGGCAGAAGAAGTGCCTCCAAAGGTGCTGGTGTAATCACTGCTTGAATAGCCTCCNGATCCTTCGATATCTGTGGTTGTAATGCTTTCTCCATCGCCGTTTGAGGGCGAGGCAACAAGGATGTTAGCACCTGGTTCGGCGTAGTACGACTGACGTCCTTTGTGGTCGACTGCAGTGACAGCGATGGTGTACCTCAAATTCGCATAGCCATCGTAGTTCGAATTGTCATTGTCATCGAGCCCATTTCCTGCAGCCCATGTGATGATGTTGCCGTTGCCGTTTCGACCTTGGAGGGCGTCGGCTTCGAGGGCCGCAAGCATCAACGGGCCCGGCCCAGAGAGGGTTTCCCCGTTATCGCTTGGGCCCCACGAGTTGGAATAGATGTCAATTGATTGGCGCTCGTGGCCCAATGTGTCCGATTCTCGAACATCTGTCGTACTGCATGAAATGAGTTGAAGACCAACAAGCGTGGCTTCAGGTGCTGCACCTGTGACGCCAATTCCATTGTTGCCCGTCGCTGCAGCAACCCCGCCTGCAGCCGTTCCGTGAGCGTTGTTCGAGGTTGGTGTTGGATCACCATCGTTGTTGCAAAAGTCATAATCAAGGCTTGAATCATAATCTGTAAAAATGTCAGGGTGGTTCCAATCGAGTCCATCATCGACAATCCCTATGACGACACCTGCGCCCTTGTAAGAATTCCATGCACCGGTGATGTTGACATCTTCACCACTTATTCCGCCGGTCTGACCGGAGTTGACGAGGTGCCATTGTTCGTTGAATTTTGCATCGTTTGGCGTCCATCTTGGTTCCATAGACCGCTCAATTAACGGATAAGCTGCCTCAATCAGACCTGATGTTTGCCAGTTGGCCAGTGTCGAGGCGGCTTCGGATGCTTCGAGTGTGACAACCTGTGCGCCATAGAGGGCTTCAGCGGGCACACCGAGAGGATGCTTCGAGAACACAATCCATTCACCAACAGAAGCCAATTGCTCATCGGTGTAGTGTGAAACATCGCTGTGGAAGGTGATAGAAGCTTGAATGGACGGGGAATATGAATCAATGATTGGATGATGTGTTGAATCTGAAAGGGGTGCCCATTGTGAATCGATTTCCCCCCTATGGCTCGCTGAAGCCCCTGCGATCGGGACCAACAATGCAGCGATTAAAATGGAGCACATCAATAAGGCGCGCATTGACTTCTCCTTCTTCCAGTCCGTCATAACGCTACCCCTGCTATGGTTCAGGTTTTGTCAATCGTTTGGCGAGTGCGTGCGTGCTTTCATCCTGAATGCGCAGCGAGCGAATGTAGCGAGGAATGGTGTGCTGCGAATAAGCGAGATCATCCAAGGAACCAACCCATTCTAAGGCATGTGTTGGAGGTGAAAGTTGAGCGTCTTGGCTGCTATGAACCGTCCAGACAGAACACCCGTCGCCATCCTCTGAGGCGGTTTGAAGGCAGAAGGTTTGAGGCAATGCTTCTATTGAGCAAGAAAATTTGTTGCGTCCAGTGTATTCTACAATGCAGTCGTTAACCACATATGGTGCATTCATGGATTCCAAAGCTTCGATGGATTGGTCATCTTCGGCCCCTCGTTGAAACCAGATGAGTGGAAACGCCTCATGATCCAGTCGCACAATCAGGTCGCGGACGACGCTTCGAGCCCGTTCCGGTGCGAGAAAAAGAACAACCACTCGCGGGCTAAGCCCATCGTCGAGAAACGGACGAATGGGAAAACCA
>JGI26118J46590_1000029_pt1 | contig 33892 bp, 24 predicted proteins | sample AOAMet_66_BLW_10_2_FD_46590 | JGI IMG/M metagenome (IMG submission 46590)
TGACGCCCATCCTGCAAATGAACGCCCTTGAGCAACGGCCCAAAGGACGAACAATCCTGCAAGCCCCAATGCGAGCCAGTCTGCAGCGGACTCCGATGTTAGCGCAACAAAGGCCACAGCGAACGCTATGGCTAATCCGAATGGTAGGGCCAGAATACGAGAACTCAACAACAATCGCTTCTGGAGTGTTGGCCGATTTTCACCCCAAGGTTGCAAGAGCGTCCACGATTTTACAGCTTCGATGTTGGAGAGGACGGCTGTGGCAGCGTAGCCGACGGCAAGGGAGGTGAATCCAACGGCTGCAAAGCCGGCAGATCCATCCGCTAGAGCGTAGAACACACTCGAAAAGACAACAAGCCCAAGCAAATGAGGGAGGGTTTTGAACGATAGAAGCGTGGCCAAGAGCCCTAACAAGGATGCATCAACAGATGCGAGTTCATTCAAGCGAGCAGCATCGGCAGCAGCCGCTTCTGCATTGCCTTCCTCTGTCTCCACGGAACAGACCAGAAACCATCTTGTTTTCATTTTATGGCCGTTATGACGCTCAAATCTCTTGAAGGAGAAGGTTTTCGTGAACGCATGGCCAAGCGGTTGTCGAAAGCTCTTAGGGGGAAACGACGATGGTTAGGTGTTGCTTTTGCTTCGACAGTCCAAACACGTACCGAGGCGAACACATCAATCGAGACCGCGTTCGGCCACTTGGTCGAAGCAAAGCCGATCCGACTGATGGATTTTCACGCTCACGGCAGCGAACAGGCCGCCCAAACCGAACAGCATCTCTCTGTTGACTCGGATGCAATTGGCGGTGTTGGGTATGGCATTCTTGAGGTGCCGCACGAACTGTATGAAGCCGTTCGAGTGCTTGCCCAATCATCCGAGGCACTGAGTGACTATTCCATAAAGAGCCTAACTTCCAGCGGTAAGATACGCCTCGTAAGGGAACGGCTCGTATTGGCTCGACCTCCAAAGCGACGCTGACCACTACGTTCTTCAAACGAAACCATCACGGGGCATCATGGCTGGTGGCGGCACTGCTCCGAGCATGAAAATGAGCGATGTTTTTTTGCTCATTGGCATGAGTGTTCTAATCGGTGGTATCATTATGCACGCTTGGACGGCGAGCACGACCCTCGATGAGGCATCACCAACCCTCGAAAGCGGGGCATCGATGCTCAAAGAGGACACCTTGACGTTCGAACTTTCACCAGGTAAAAATGCCAGCATCACCATCATTGTTCTTTCAGAAGATGGATCGACCGTGGCCGATGAATCGTGGTCGCCAGTTGAGGGAGAGGATTTTGAATACACATTCACTGCAACAGAAGGTGGTTTTTACACCTACACAGTCACCTATGAAAGCGGTGAAGGTGAAGCATTCGTGGATGTGAACCGGAACACCATGATTGATTTCATCGCCTTCCCAATCGGTGCTGCTTGCGTTGCGTTTGGTATCTACAAGAGAAACATGGAATTCGATGAAGTGTTGGATGCTGAATTAGAAGGTTAATCTTTCATCGTTAACGGCCAAATAAGGTCTTCGCCATCTGCGATAATTTCTGTTCCATGTTGAGGGTGCACAAGGCGTAAATTACCAGCATCGGTGAGGCCATCGATCGTCCATGAAATATTTCTATAGATTGGTTCTCCAAGGATTTGTGCGCTCGCTTTCAAAGCACGCTCAAGATTGACAATGAGGTTTTCGAGATCAGTCGGTTTGATGCCGTTTCGTCGCTCAAAATAAGAAGCGATTATGGCATGGATCACAGAAGTGTAGGTGCCTGCATCTTCAGGGTGCATCCATTCGGATAAATCTGCGATTGGGAAGGGCCGGTTCTCCCTTTTTTCTTGTAGGAAATTAGCCCCAATACCGATGACGATTTTTGCTTTGGCTCCTTTGCTTCGTCCCTCGACCAACACGCCAGCCACTTTCCCGGCGCTCATTCCATCGCGAATAAAGACGTCATTTGGCCATTTAAGGGCCATCGCCTCATCGGGGACTCCAATCGATTGGTTTGCCTTCATGACGGCGTAACCGCCGATGATTTGCAAGAGTCCGGGGGGAAGTTCAGGTGCCCCGGTGCGAAGCAACCATGAGCCTGCAAAACTTTGCGCCTCGCTCGACCAAGTGCGTCCACGCCGGCCACGGCCAGCAGTCTGCTGTTTGGCAGAAAAGAAATCACCTTCAGTGGTTCCTTCTTCGAGCGCCAAACGATTGGTGGAATCAATTGATTCAAACGCATGGACGGCCGCTTGAGCATAGGGGTGCCAAACTGCAACCACTCGAAGTTCTTCGCCATCTTCGAAAGTGTGGGTTGCGACACAGCGTGCAGCGAAGCCATTTCCATTCGCTTTGCTTTCCGTTTCAACCCCGCGCTCATTACCGCTCACAAGGAGCAACATTAAGCCATTCTTAGCAAGGAGTTGGTTTTCCCTTACTTGCCGCATGAGCCTCGAAACTAGGCCGATTTGATCGGTATCCAATAACGCAGCTTCCTCCAGTGGTCCAAGCACGTCCCCTTGGGCAGCCTCATGGGAGAGGTAGGGGAGGTTCCAGATGATCATGTCGTGAGGTGAACTGCCGGCCCATTGTGCGACCTCGCCATCAGCAAATGGGCCCGGGCCACCTTCGTGAGTTTCGATGCTGAACCCCCATGTAGCAGCGTTCTTGCGGGTTGCAGCAACGGCGTAAGGATTGATGTCGCACGCCCGGGTGTTGTATCCAAGGCTCGAAGCGTACAACGAGGCTGCGCCAGATCCACACCCGATTTCAAGGAGGCGCTTTCCTTTGCCTGGCCCGATTGAGCGAAGCGCCCGACATAACAGGTCTGTGTCCTCTCGAGGTGGGTAAACGGTGGCTGGAACAAGAAGTTCCAAAATGGCACCATCTGGTGTGGTCCAACTTCGCGTGGAAGCCGGGCGCTCGAGCCGAGAAATTTCGGCCTCGGAGTCGCTCAAATCGAAGATGCCATCCTTCATGCCTTGCCCCAATTTCTCCGAGATGCACGGAGGCTATATTGATATCCGCTTGAGTAAAACCGTGCAACCCCGACCATGTGCGAGGTTTTTACGAGGTGTAATTCCGTNTTAATCCACTGACTGTGCTCGATTTTCTGCCGAATGGACGCCGCCGCAACCTATATCAACAGTTGGTAAGTCGGGCAGAAAGCCCAAGGTGCAATATTGGGCCTGTAGCTCAGTCAGGTAGAGCGTCGGACTTTTAATCCGATGGTCGCGGGTTCGAACCCCGTCAGGCCCGCCTGACTGAGCTACTGGCCTCGTAGTGCAGGGCTGAGCGGGGAATTTGGATGGTAGTAAAAAGCGCAACGAAGAAGCGACTCATGGAACTCGGCGTCTCCGAGGAATTTGCACACAAACTCGCTACCGATCGAAACATGACCGATATCAAGGCCATGTCCTCGGACGAAATTGCTTCGACCCTCGGTGAATCCAAGGATTCCGAACAATTCGTTAGCACAATGGCCATCATCGCTGAGCAAGGATCTCGCCGACGTGCAGCGAAGAAGAGCAAGAAAATCACCATCCGTTCGAAGGCTATTGACGACTTCGACCGTCCGGAAATCACCCTCCGTTTCAACGCACTTAACCACGAACTGGTCCCCCACCAGGAATTGGTTGGCGCAGCGAACATCTCTGAAGAAGAGCAGTTTGAAGTCGAAAGCAAGGAACTCGCTCCTTGGCAGATGGTTCAACCTGACGAAGAGACCGGTGAAGACCGCCTCGCTAAGGAACTCCTCCCAAAGATTCTGATCACCGACCCAGTGGTTCAGGTCATCAAGGAAACAGAAGAATCAGCAGACAACGCTCGTCTTGCTGCAGACCCAGAACACAAACCCCTCGCCGCCGGTTGGATCGCAGACCGTGTGTTGAAAGTCGTTCGCCGATCCCCGTCGGCCGGACGATCCGTAGCCTACCGCTTGATTGTGGAGGGTAACTGAGGAGGGATTATCATGCAGGAAATTATTCAATCATTTTTCAAAGAACGCAGCCTTGTCAACCACCAACTTGCATCGTATGACGATTGCATTCCATCCGGCGATAACAGTCTCTCTCGAATGGAGAAGATCATCCGAAACATCCGAGTCGGAACCGATGAGGAAATCGACGACGATGATGGCGGCTTCATCAAGCTCGACGTCGTCGACCAAGACATCACCATTCGCCTCAAGAACATCCAACTTGGCGAACCAACCATCCGTGAAGCAAACGGTGCTGAACACCCATCCACCCCTATGGAATGCCGTTTGCGAAAGTTGACCTACATGTCACCTGTCACCATCGACTTCCAAATCTTCCGAAACGGCATCCGCTCGCCAAAGGAAGAGGGTGTGCAAGTCGGTAGCATGCCAATTATGGTCCGTTCGAAGCGATGCAACTTGCACGCTGGGCACATTGCAGGCGACCGACAACTCTACCCAACCACCTCCACCGAAGACTCCGCATTGTGGGACAATCTTCTGCGCAAGAAGGGCGAAGACCCACTTGACCCTGGAGGCTACTTCATCATCAACGGTACCGAGCGTGTCCTCATCTCAATGGAAGACCTCGCACCAAACCGTGTCACTGTTGAAATCAACAAGCGATACGCAAAGCGAACCGAAGTTGCTAAGATTTTCTCCCAGAAAGACGGTATGCGCAAGCCACTCAACGTTGAGAAGCGACGTGACGGTATGCTCATGGTCAAGATCAGCACCGCTGGAACAACCGCTATCCCCGTGGTTCTCCTCATGCGTGCACTTGGTATCGAGAACGACCAAGAAGTGTTCCAGGCTATTGCTGGACCAACTGAGACGTTCAAGTACATCGTTGCAAACCTCAACGAAGTCAACGACAACGAAGAGTACTCGGTTCAATCCATGACCGAAGCTCACGAATGGTTGCAGAAGAAATTCGCAGCCGGTCAACAACGTGAATACCGAGAGCAACGAGTCAACCAACTGCTCGACCGTGAACTCCTTCCTCACTTGGGCGACCAACCTGGCGCTCGAAAGAAGAAGGCTATCTTCCTTGGCCGAATTGTCCGCCAAGTCCTTGAAATGGCCCTCACCAACCGTGAGCCAAACGACAAGGACCACTACGCAAACAAGCGTGTTCGCCTCGCTGGTGACCTCGTCGAAGATTTGTTCCGTGTGTCCTCTGGACAACTTGCTCGTGACCTGAAGTACCAACTCGAGCGTCACCACAACCGCAAGCGAGAGCTGAAAATCACCTCCTGCTTGCGACCTGACGTCTTGACTTCCAAGATTATGCACGCACTCGCAACAGGTAACTGGGTCGGTGGCCGATCTGGTGTGAGCCAATTGCTCGACCGAACCACCTACCTTGCATCCCTGTCGCACATGCGCCGTGTTACCTCGCCGCTTGTTCGAAGCCAACCTCACTTCGAAGCACGTGACCTGCACCCGACACAGTGGGGCCGCTTGTGCCCGAACGAGACCCCTGAAGGTCAGAACTGTGGTCTTGTGAAGAACGCAGCACAAATGATCGACATCTCCGAACACATCAGCGAAATCGAAGTTCGACAACAACTCGATGAATTGGATGTCTTCGAACCAGACGACTGGACCTCGGGTGACCGTGTTCACGTCAACGGTGACATTTACGGTATTCACAAGAACGGAAAGAACTTGGTTCGCCACTTCAAGTCCGCTCGCCGACGTGGAACCATCCCTGCGGAAGTTTCAATCCGATACGACCGTGAGAACAAGGATATCTTCATCAACACTGACAAAGGACGTATTCTACGACCGTTGTTGATTCTTTACGATGGTGCGCCACGCTTGACCAATGAAAACTTGCAAGCGCTCCGTGCTGGTGAAATGACCTTCAAGCAACTCGTCAACGAAGGCATCGTCGAATGGGTCGATGCTGAAGAAGAAGAAGACTTGCTCATCACTCCTCGGCCGTTCGTCCTACCAGAGACTGTCCAAAGTGGCCCGCTCGCTGGACGACCNCTTACCAACGAAAACGTCGAGTGGACCAACCTCGGTGAACCAGGTGCAACTCAAGCGAACCTCAAGGCTCGTGTCCGCATGCCTAATGGCGAGTGGGAAATTGCCNANATCAAGGTTGACTTGCTTTACACAGAAGAACACACCCACTGTGAAATTGACCCACAACTCGTTCTCGGTGTCTGTGCGGCCTTGATTCCATACCCTGAACACAACTCAACACCTCGTGTTACTGGTGGAACAGCAATGGTCAAGCAATCCTTGGGTCTCCCAAGCGCAAACTACCGAATGCGACCTGACACACGTGCTCACATCCTCCACTACCCGCACCGTTCGATCACTCGGACCAACGCAATGGAGACGACGCACTTCGATGAGCGCCCAGGTGGACAGAACTTCATCGTCGCCATCATGTCGTTGCACGGCTACAACATGCAAGACGCAGTCATCATGAACCGTGGTTCAGTCAACCTCGGTCTCGGTCGCTCCACCTTCAACCGAACCTACAACGCAGAACGCCGAAGGTTCCCTGGTGGTCAAGTCGAAGAAATCGAAAAGCCAGGCAGCTCCCTCCAAGAAGTGAAGGGACTCAAGCCAGAAGAAGCCTACCGACACCTCGAAGCAGATGGTTTGCCATTGCCTGAGAAGGAACTCGTTGGTGGCGAAGTCTTGGTCGGTAAGACCAGCCCACCTCGGTTCCTCGAAGAATCCGCTGGCGGTGCGTTCTTGCTCGCTCAAGAACGACGTGAATCTTCCATGCTTGTTCGCCACGGCGAGCGAGGATGGGTCGACAACGTCTACGTGACAGAGTCGCTCGACTCTGGCCGCTTGGTTCGTGTCATGGTTCGAAGCCACAAGATTCCAGAAGTTGGAGACAAGTTTGCATCTCGGCACGGACAAAAGGGTGTCATTGGACGCCTTGTTGATCCTGAAGACATGCCGTTCACCGCTGATGGTATCGTGCCTGACCTCATCATCAACCCTCACGCTATTCCATCAAGAATGACCGTGGCNCACGTCTTGGAAATGATTGGTGGCAAGGTTGGTTCTCTCGAAGGACGCCGAATCGACGGTACNGCATTCCGTGGAGAAAAGGAAGGCAGCCTTCGTGACGGCCTCGTCCGAAACGGATTGGCTCACAGCGGNCGAGAAACCATGATCAACGGTGAAACCGGTGAAGTCTATCCAGCTGACATCTTCGTTGGTTGCATTTACTACCAACGACTGCACCACTTGGTGTCTTCGAAGATTCACGCCCGTTCCCGTGGCCGTGTTCAAATCCTCACCCGTCAACCGACCGAAGGTCGTGCACGACAAGGTGGTCTACGATTCGGTGAAATGGAACGTGACTGCCTCATCGCTCACGGTGCTTCAATGGTCATCAAGGACCGTCTCTTGGACGAGTCCGATGGTATTGACATGTATGTATGCGCTCAATCTGGACACATCGCTTGGTACGATCCAAAGCGAAGAACCTACGTCAGCCCTATCCATGGTGACGGCGCTGAAGTGTACAAGGTGCAAACCTCGTACGCATTCAAGCTGCTCTTGGATGAGATGAAGAGTTTAGGTGTTGCCATGAGACTCGAACTGGAGGACCGACGATGAGCCAAAAAATACAATGATTCCAAAGCGTATCGCACAGATTCGCTTCGGCCTGATGGACCCAACTGAAATCCGCAAGATGTCCGCTGTTGAAGTAAAGACAGCAGACACCTACAAGGACGACGGTCATGCGTACCGCCAAGGATTGATGGACCCTCACATGGGTGTTATCGAACCTGGATTGGTTTGTCCAACAGACAACTGCAAGTACGACGAATCCCCTGGCCACTTCGGTCACATTCAACTCGAACTTCCAGTCATGCACATTGGTTTCGTGAACCTCATCAAGACGGCACTCAAAGCAACATGCAGCAAGTGCAGTGAGATTTTGCTCCACAAGGAAAGCGGTTCCCACCCATCGAACCCCGAACTCTCTGAGCAAGATTACTTCCGAACCCGTATCAACGATATTCGTATCAAGCACGGTGTCGGTTCCACTGAATTCTCGAAGATCATCAAGGAAGTCGAAAAGGTCACCACTCACTCAAGCCGTGGTGTCTGTATGCACTGTGGTGAAGCACAAGGTAAGATTGCACTCGACAAGCCTACGACCTTCAAGGAAAAGAAGGAAGCAAAGGGCCAAAGCGGTAAGGACGAAGGATGGCGCAAGCTCAACCCTCGTGACGTCCGTGAATGGTTGAGCGGCATCCCATCCGAACACCTCATTTTCATCGGAATGGACAAGCAAAACCGACCTGAATGGATTGTATTGAAGGTNCTTCCAGTGCCTCCNATCACCGTTCGTCCGTCGATTACCCTCGACAGCGGTGACCGCTCGGAAGACGACTTGACTCACAAGCTCGTCGACGTTCTGCGAATCAACCAACGTCTCCGTGAAAACCGTGACTCTGGTGCCCCTCAATTGATTGTTGAAGACCTTTGGGAACTGTTGCAATACCACGTGACAACCTACTTTGACAACCAAACCTCAGGCATCCCACCTGCACGCCACCGCTCCGGCCGAACCCTCAAGACGCTCACTCAGCGACTCAAGGGGAAGGAAGGACGATTCCGTAGCAACTTGTCCGGTAAGCGTGTCAACTTCTGTGCTCGGTCTGTCATCTCCCCAGATCCATACCTCGGCGTGAACGAAGTTGGTGTGCCAACCAAGATTGCAAAGGAACTGACCGTCCCGATCCGTGTGACCTCTCGAAACCGAGAGCAAATGCGCCAAATGATCCTCCGTGGTCCTGATGTTCACCCTGGTGTGAACTACATCATCCGCGGTGACGGCCGACGTGTCCGTATCAATCAGCGAAGCCGATTGATCAACGCTGGATTCCGATGCCACAACCCTGAGTGTAACGACGAGACGACTGGTCGCCTCGACATCCACTCTGTGTTGCCTGCACCAAACTTCCTCCCTGGTTTGGTCATTAAGCCTCAGATTTCCATCGCAACCGATGGTACCACCGAAACATCGTACATTGTGGACGATCACGCAACCCTCGCAAACCTTCGTGGCGAAACCCTTGACGGTCATCGCCTTCCTGAAGATGACGGTGGCGCAAAGCTCCACTACCGATGGATGTGGGATTTGGCACAAGCCGACAAGGCTCACCCAGAACCACTCCCAGAACACCTCAAGGTTAGCTGCCCACACTGTGGCAGCCCAGCCGATGAGTGGGGCGACACCACGCGTGTCGAAGACCGACTTTCGACCATTGACCGAAATGGAAACCCGAAGCCAGGTTTGCTCGTTGAGCGACACTTGATCGATGGTGACGTTGCTATCTTCAACCGACAACCTTCGTTGCACCGCATGTCCATGATGGTCCACGAAGTTCGTGTTATGCAGGGTCACACCTTCCGGTTTAACCTTGCAGTTTGTACCCCGTACAACGCTGACTTTGACGGTGACGAAATGAACCTCCACGTGATTCAATCAGAAGAAGCACGTGCTGAAGCTAAGATTTTGATGCGTGTCCAAGAACACATCCTCACCCCTCGCTACGGCGGTGCGGTGATTGGTGGAATCCACGACCACATCTCCGGTGCTTACCTCTTGAGCCGTCCTGGTACTCTTATCANCCGACGGCATGGATTGGAAATGCTCGGTAGCATCAACTGGGAAGGCGAATTGCCAGAGATTGTCAAGGACGCAAATGGAAAGGAATGCTTCCGTGGCCAAGACATCATCTCGCTGATCATCCCTGACAACATCCACCTGCGATTCCGAAGCCGATCGAACGACGAAGTCGTCGTCAAGAACGGTAAGGTCGAAGGAACCCTCGACAAGCGTGCCATTGGTGCAGAAGACGGTCGTCTCCTCGACGCCATCGTTCAAACCAACGGTCCTGAAGAAGGCGCTCGTTTCCTCGATGAGTTCACTCGACTCTCGATTGCAGCATGTACCTCGCTCGGATTTACCACCGGTATTGACGACGAAGATCTCAGCACAGAAGCGCTTGAGGCAATTATCAAGGCAAACGTCGATGCTGGTGTGGCTGTTCGGGCTGCGCTCGACAAGTTCGGAAAAGAAGGCCGTGGCTACGAATCCCGTCCTGGTCGAACCGCTCGTGAAACCCTCGAAGAAGACATCATGGTCCTCCTCGACCAAGGTAAGCAAGAAGCTGGTGACATCGCAAAGGATGAACTCGCAAAGTCCGGTTCTACCAACGCAGCGGTCAACATGGCAATCTCTGGAGCCCGTGGTTCCATGGACAACCTGAACATGATGGCTGGTTCCATTGGACAAGCAAAGGTTCGTGGAAAGCGTCTTGAGCGTGGATACAACGAACGTGTCCTGCCTCACTTCCGCCGTGGTGGACGTGAAGCCGCAGACCGTGGTTTCATCTCCAGTTCATTCAAGCGTGGACTCGAGCCAACAGAGTTCTTTATGCTCTCTGTTTCAGGCCGTGAATCCCTGGTCGATACTGCTGTCCGTACTGCAAAGTCCGGATACATGCAACGCCGGCTGATCAACGCAATGGACGATTTGAAGGTGTACGATGACAACATGTTGTCGGTTCGAAACACNGCAAACCGGATCATTCAATTCAGCTACGGTGAAGACGGTATTGACCCGTCCCGTGGTGTGCACGGTTCTCCGTTCAACATCGACGTCATCGTCGATGAGGCTCTTGGAACTGAAGGCGCAACGGTCGACGTTCGTGACTCCTACGAACCAATGGCTCGAATCGACGCCGATGATCTTGAACATGGCGAAACTGACGGAGGTGAAAACTGATGGTCGTAAAGAGTGCAACCAAGAAGAAGCTCATGGATTTGGGCATTGCAGAAAACTATGCTCACACCCTTGCTGATGACAAAAAGTGGGACGATGTCAAGATCCTCGCTGCTGGCGAAATCGCACAACTGTGTGAAACCGACTCCGAAACTGCTGCAACCATCAAAGCAACCATTGACTCTGCTTCTAAGAAAGGCGGCGACTCCAACAGTGAAAACACTGGACCAACAACCTCAGTTCGTCTCAAGCGACGCACTGGCCGTTTGTCCCGTGCAAAGACCACTGCAGACATGGACACATACGATGGAGAGCAAAAACTCGCAACCTATGTGGACGAGTTGGCTGAAGACCCTGTCTTCAAGGCCCTCCAAGCAGCTGTCGAAACGAACGGATCAACTCGATTTACCAACAGAATCTACCACGACCTTACTGTGGCCATCCACGCTCGTGGAAAGAATAAGTTGACCAAGCCTCAAGCAAAGAAGGTCGTCGAAGAAGCCGTTGTCGCTCTAGACAAGGCAAGCATCGATCCTTACGAAGCAGCCGGTATTATCACTGCACAATCCATTGGTGAACCAGGTACACAGATGACCATGCGTACGTTCCACTATGCGGGTGTTGCAACGGTCAACGTAACTCAAGGTTTGCCTCGTATTATCGAGATTGTCGACGCCNGAAAGGTGCCAAACACGCCAACCATGACCATTTGCTTGTTGGGTGAAAAGAAGCACGACGCCAAAGAGGCTCAGAAACTCGCAGCGGCCATCGAAGTGACCACCACGGTCAACATCGCAACCCTCGAGACTGACGTCGCACAGCGCCGTTTGGTTCTCAAACTCAACAAGGGCAACCTCAAGCAAAAGAACATGACCGGTTTGGAAGTCAAGGACAAGCTCGAGCGTGCAACACGCCTCCTTGTCCAACCTGACAAGGAAAAGAACCCAGGAACATTGACGCTCATCCCGGGTGTTCACTCCGAAGAAGATCTTGCTGAGTTGGCCGAGAACCCGCCATCCTACACCATGCTGCTTCAACTCGAAGAGAAGATTCGTGACATGCGACTCAAGGGAATCCCNAACATTGAGCGAGCCAACGTGCAACTTGANGACAAGACGGGCGAGTATTANCTCTCGACCATCGGTTCCAACCTCACCCGTGTGAGCGAAATCGAAACCATCGACCGCACCCGTACCTACACCAACAACATCATCGAAATCTACGATTTCCTTGGTATTGAGGCCGCTCGACAAGCCATCATCAACGAACTGCAAGCCACTCTTGATGGCGCCCGACTTGAAGTCGATGTGCGTCACTTGTTGATGGTCGCCGACGTCATGACTTCAGAAGGTGAAGTTCGTGCAATCGGTCGACACGGTGTATCGGGAACCAAGCACAGTATCTTGGCCCGTGCTGCGTTCGAAGTCACCGTGAACCACTTGCTCAAGGCAGGTATCATCGGTGAGCGAGATTACCTCACTGGTGTTGCAGAGAACATCATCGTCGGTCAACCAATTTCCTTGGGAACCGGCAGTGTTGAACTGTACTACATCCCTGAGTGATTGTCCAACCATGAGAAACAAAGTGGAGTATGGAGGAAAAAAATATGGATCTAAGCCGACAACTGAAAAACGCAATTGCAACTGGAAACCTACGATTTGGCCAACGCCAAGCGCTCGACGCTTGTGCACGTGGTGAAGCAAAACTGATCATTCTAGCTGCGAACTGTCCAACCGAATTTACCGATGACCTGCACGCCCGTCACCCAGAAGTGACCAAGTTCCGTGCATCGATGGTCAACCGTGAACTCGGCATCGCCTGTGGTAAGCCATTCTCGGTTTCCACCATCAGCATCATCGATGCTGGTGACAGTGATTTGCTCACCCTTGAAACCAACCTCGAGTGAAGTTGAACGCCCCTTGGGGTGTTTCACTCCCTTGGTCAGCCAATGGAAGCCTTCATTGCCTTTAGGCTCAAGGAGAGAGCATGGCAACCGTCATGCTCCGAACTGCTGCAACTTCTATCATCGTATTGATGTTGATTTCTCTTCTTGCACCGATCTCAAATCCTGCTTACGAAGCAGACAATGATGAAGTCGTTGAATTGACTGAATTGAATCCAATCCAACGCATTCAATCCGGTGCAAGCACCTCCAACCCGATGCTTGTTGGCGGAGGTACAACCAGCGGAGTAGAATTTGCTGAAGCCTTGGAATATTCTCCGGGATTCTATGCCTTTGGCGGCAGCTGGAACACAAGCAATGCCCAAACGCTCACCTTTGGAACCAAGACCTTGGCACCAACAAGTCCGTACAGCAGTGAATTCTATGTCGGCGCTGTCGACAGTTCCGGGCAATACCAGTATGTGATTGGTGCGAACCACAATCCTGTTGGAAATGGTGGAATCTCCATCTTCGCAGACCTTGCCGTTGGCATGGGTGGCGAAATTGTTGTGACTGGTACATACACCGGCGCAATCGAATTTGGAACCATCACCATCGCAAGCGGCTCCGCCGATACATTCGTCGCTATGGCCGATCCAAGTGGGCAGTGGCTTTGGGCTCATACCTTCCAAACTGTGGTCAACAATTCTCAAGAATTCAGTGAACCCGCTGCCGTGACAATCGATCAGAACGGCGACGTCATTGTTACAGGCACGCACCAAGGAGAAACCGATTTCGGTGGCTCTGTGTTCAATGTGACAGACACTGAAGTGTACCTTGCGAAAATCGATGGTGTTCAGGGCATCCTCAAGTGGGCATCCTCTGGCGGTGGCGTTGGGAACCAAATTGTTGAGGGCGTTGAAGTCGACTCAACAGGCGATATTTACGTTGCAGGGGTCACCTTTGGCAGCCTCATNTTCGGAACAAACTNCTACATCCCAGCCGGTAACAGTGACACATTCTTNGTCACCTACGATTCCTCGGGGGTTGTCAAAACCCTNACTGGTCTTGGTACCCCAAATCAAGACACACAAGTCGGGGCAATGGAAATCAGCATGAACGGTGATCTCTACCTCGGCGGTTTGTATGATGGCACCCTCCAAGGTACCGGTCCATCCGGTGCTTGGTCGATTACGGCTACGCAAGGTGCTCATGACTCCTTTGTGTTGAAGAATCCATTCAACACCCTCTCTGGCACAAGTTGGGCTGCCACTGGCGGTACCACTGATACCGATTCTGTGGGTGATATTGCTATCAATTCCATGGATGAAGTCTTCATCGTGACAACGATCGGAAACACCTACACAGCAGGATCCTACTCAGGTGTGATTGGTGGCAACTACGACGGGGTGGTCGGCGCACTTTCTGCGAGTGGTTCCTGGGAGTGGCTTGAAACAACTTCGGGTTCCGCTTTCGAAGTGCTGTACTCCCTCGCCATCAACGAATCAGATATTGTCACAGTTGGCGGCGGTCTTGGTGGCGGCTCAATGAGCAAAGGTACGCTCTCGCTCACCTCGGCAACGAACTGGGACGCCATGATTTGGTCGATTGACCCGAATTCGAAGAAGGACGCAGATTTCGATGGTGTGCCTGACTTTGCAGACAATTGCCCGAACGATTCCAACCCAACCCAAGACAACACCGATGGTGATGCACAAGGCGATGCTTGCGATTCTGATGATGACAACGACGGCTTGACCGACAACTTCCCCGATCTCTGCCCTCGTGGCGGCCAGTTCAACTGGACGAGCAGCCAAGACACTTCCAACCCTGCAGCTTCCACAGACTGGGACAACGATGGTTGCAAGGACGATGTCGAGGACACGGACGACGACAACGACGAAATTGACGATGTTGATGACAACTGTCCGTACACAAGTTATGCACCACCTCGCCCAACATGGGTTTCCGATGCCATCAATGACATCGACGGCGATGGATGCCGTGACAGCGATGAGGACGCCGATGATGATGCAGATGGCTTTGAAGACGTCAACGATGATTGTCCGACGCTCTTCGGCACTTCGCTAAATGGCACGCAAGGATGCCTCGATTCCGATGGCGACAGTTGGGCTGACACCTTCGATGACTGTCCAAACCAAGCAGGCGACTCGACCCTTGGCGGCAAGAACGCTTGCCCCGATGCTGACGGTGATGGTTGGGCGGACTTGGATGATGCCTTCGATAATGACGCAACACAGTGGGCAGACGCTGACGGCGATGGCTTTGGTGACAACACTGCAGGCACCACTCCCGATGATTGCCCCAGTCAAGCAGGCACATCGACCGCTGATCGCTTAGGTTGCTTTGATGCGGATGAAGATGGCTATTCTGATGCAGATGGATTCTGGTCGACCGAAGACGGCGCTGATGCATTCCCCAACGACCCATATCAGTGGTCCGACTTTGACGAAGATGGATTTGGCGATAACTGGGCCAACGATACATGGGGCGATCGCAGCACCACATGGCCTGGCGAATACAACGCTGATGCAGAAGGTCAAGACGCCTGCCCAACACAAGCGGGCACCTCCTTCCAAGCCGGTATGGTCGGCTGCCCAGATGCCGATGGTGATGGGTGGTACGACGTGATGGACGCCTTCCCGCAAGAGCCAACGCAATACGCAGATGCAGACGGTGATGGATTTGGTGACAATCTGAGTGGCGTTGAACCCGATGCTTGCCCTGACCAAGTTGGCACATCGACCTTTGACCGCTACGGATGCGTCGACAGCGATGGTGACCTCCGGTCTGATCCTGACATCAATTGGATGCCTGCGCAAGGTGGCGATGCATTCCCTGATGAACCGACTCAATGGTCCGATGAGGACCTTGATGGCTATGGTGACAACCCAACCGGCGTCACACCGGATGATTGCCCAACCGTTCGTGATACCTCCTCCATCGACCGACTTGGTTGCGCTGACACCGATGGTGACGGCTATTCGGATCCTGATGCAACGTGGACAGTTGCAGATGGTGCAGATGCTTGCATCAACGGACGAGGAAACTCGACGCAAGACCGAATCGGATGCTATGATGAAGATGGTGATGGCTACTCAAATCCAAGCGTCGACTGGACCGTTGCAGACGGTGCTGATGCCTATGTGGAAGACCCGACTCGCTGGATTAAGGAAGCCTCTGTAGATGCAGAGGGACTCTCGAGCGTATCTTCACTTGTGTACGGTCTCGGTGCGATTGCTCTGATTGGAGCCCTCGTCGGCGGTGCGTTCTTCTTGCGAGGTCGCGGTGAAAGCGAGGAAGAGAAAGCTTGGAATCAATCACAAGGTGGACTTCCGGGTATGCCGCCAATGGGCGGACAACCTGCTGGTGGAATGGCCATGCCTGATTTCAGTGCACAGCCAGTCGCTGCGGCCGTTGCTATGCCGAACTTCGCTGCGCAACCAGTAGCGCAACAACCAGCAGCCAGTTATGCTGCTCCTGCGGTTGAGGCTGCTCCAGTGGCTCAACAGCCTGTTGTGCAACCCGCACCTGTGGCTGCTGACCCAGCACGAACCTACTACGAAGGATTGCTTGCCCAAGGCTACCCTGCTCCAGATGCACTTGGCTACACTCAACAATATTATCCAGCCTTCCAAGGCTGAGTGCTCGCCTCGAACAGGGTATTAAAAAACCGAGTTCGTACATCGGCGCATAGGTGAATGCATTGACGTTTGATTCTGCATACGAACCGTTCTTCCAGCCTCCCGGATGGATTGTTGGACCGGTTTGGGCCGTGTTGTACTCCTGTTTGGCCGTCAGCTTCAGCACCATGTTGGCCGTTCGTGATGAGGTGGAGCAATCCACATTGCTGATCGCTCTCTTTCTGATTCAACTGGCCGTCAATTTGGCATGGCCTTCGATGTTCAACGCTGAGCGGTACCTTCTCGCATTGGGCATGATTGTGGTCATGATCGTGTTCGCAAGCATCTACGCAGTTGGTGTTTACAAAGCAGCACCAACAGCTTCGATGTTGGTCTGGCCCTACATTGCTTGGGTTGCGTTCGCAGGTGCAATCAACGCTGCGTACTACCTTGAAGCAAGGTCTTGATTGTTCGCGCTGATGGTTGCGCTTCGCCACATCATGTGAGGACTTCGAGCAAACGATCTTGCTCAGCAGCCATTCGAAGTTCCATGGCGATGCGTCGTCCGCTTGACATTGGCTTGCGCCATGTTGCGTTTCCGTATGGGTGTCCAACGCTCACGTGAACGTTTGTTCCACCACCCAAACGAGGTGCGACATCGTAGATGTAGTAATTCATGTCCTTGTCAATGCAGGTTTGCAAGCAGAATGGACCGATGATACCAGGGTCGTAGTGTTCCTTGCTGGCTGTGATGAACTTCTCACCGAGTTCGAAGGCCTTCTCCAAGAGTGATTCNCGGATGGTTGCGGTGTTGTGTCCAACCACGGTCATCTCTGGAATTTGTTGGTGGGCTGGCATGGTCATTTGTTGAGGTGCTGGCAAACGGACATGACCGTCAAGTGATGACTCGAATCGCCAATCGACGCCAAGCAGTTCCAATTTCTCGCCTTCCTCAGCAAGAGGGCTGTAGAAGAAGTTGAGGTTGAACACTGGTCCAATCACGTAGCGCTCGATTCGAGCGCCTTCAAGGGATGCCTCGTCAATGACGCCCTCAGCGAGCAGTGTCTTCGATTTCTCAAGGTACTCCTCGTAAGAAGCGCATGTGAAGAACCCACGTTCCAATTTCTTCTGGGCGTGGTGCAGTTTGACGATGACCAAGCAATCGATGTCTTGTGGGTCGGCAATTGCTTCAGGGTATGGAAGACCTGCTTTGTCGAGGATCCAGTAGTAATCTTGGTCCTCTGTGCGCTCTTCCATACGGAGCATGTTTCTCGAACCAAACAATGGCACTTTGAAGGTGTCTTCCACATCCTCGATGGAGGAGTATGAGGTGAAGGAACGGTTTGGGATGTAGACGACGTTTCGCTTGCGCATTTCGGCTTGCATCTCTGGCTTCATGACATCGTCGAATGAAGGCATGACAATTGCCTTGTCCACCATACCTCGAGTGACCCGTCCGGAACTGCTTCGGTGGGCTTTGAAATAGTTGGCATAGGTTCTGTGTCGTCCTTCTTTGCAGTACGCAACAGTAGGGAATCCTTCCTCAATCGCACCGTCACAAATGTCGAGTGCAGAGTGAGATGCGGTCATCCCGATGCGGAGTTTCATTCGATCGTAATCATCGACGATAGCAGCAATTTCATCTTTGGATAGCATGGGCTCTCCCTCGGTATTCTTCCCTGTGGTCGGGGGGGTCTTTCATGTCATCGCAGGGCGATGTTCAGTCAAATCGTTGGAGTTGCATCAATTCGTCTGTAGAAAGGGTCTCTCCAGACATCAATTTGCTCATCAAATCTTGCACTTCAACACGGGCCGATGGACGTTGTCCAGCACCAGCGCTTGCGCCACGCATGGCACGGAGGATGTCTTGAATCGAGTGAAGGCATCGAAGGGAGACGATGTAGAGGTGGTGTGCTTTGTCTGCTTCCTTCTTCGACTTGCGAAGTTCTCGGTGGGCGGATTCAGCCTTGTCTCGTTGACGGTCGACTTCCTTGTTCCATTGGAGCATCAAGTCGTGCGCTTCTTGAGCAGCTTGTGCAGCGGCGGTCACTTCCTCGTGGGCCGATTCCTGTGCTTCCATGGCGACACGGAGCAATTCTCGTGCTTCCTTGAGTTCGGTGTTGCCGTCTTCACTGGTCTTCATCTTCTTGATCTTGGCCGCAATTTCCTTCATGCGCTTCATGACCTTTGTTTCGTTGTTTCCAGTGTGGGCTCCACGCTCGAATTCGTTTTCGAGACGGTTCAAATCCCGCTTGAGGGTGTGAATTGTTTCTGGGGGTTTCTCTCGTCGTCCACGTCGTTGTCCTGGTTCAACAGGTGCTGGTGCTGCTTGTGGACCCTTTGCGGCCTCGAGCATTTCCTTTGCTGCACGAACGGAGGTGTTTGCCTCTTGGCGGGTTGCTTTCTTGTCACGAACGATTTCGTTCATTTGTTCTCGGATTTCACGTTGTTCGCGCACTTGCACGATCAGTTCTCGAACTTCAGCGTTCAACTCGTTGCGGGTACCCGTGAATGTCTTCGATTTGTCGTTCCATTCGTCACGGGTTGTTCGGTAGCTGGTCGCTTTACCATCGACCAGTTTGCGTCGCTCTTCGAGTTGAGTTTTGAATTCAGTCATTCTGTATCGCACCTGTTCGGTGGGAAGATTCCCATCTTCTCACCGGTTTGGCGACCTTGCACCCCCATTTAATCCCTTCACTGCGAAGCGATGATTGCAAAGGCATGGGTGGGCAATGGTCGCGCCAGTTGTCGGCGTCGAACTCAATGAGGGCTATCAGACGACTAAGGCGTTGAGTGATGCGATTGCTTGGGTGAGGAATGAGCGGATTTTACCAAAATTCGCATCGGTATCGCACTTCAGCACAATCACGCGCTCGCCTTTCAAACGTTCAGCCATCACACAGGCGTTCTCGCCGTGAAGGGACACCCGAGTTGCCTTCGATGCGTCCAAGGGGCCGATCGCTTGAGCGAGTTGCTCAACCGTGTCATCGTGGCGTGGCGAGGTGATGGTGGCAAAGCCATCGCTGTCCAAGAGAGCGACCTGTTGCACCCCGTCGTGGGTCAACAGTCCATCGAGCACGCGCTGTTCCACAACTGAGGGATGCTGAAGGGGCCGCTTAACCTTTGACCCCATTCGAAATTCATTTNAAATGGGAATTGGAAGGGACTGGCCCGTTCATCATGTANCCCAATCCAGATTTGTAGTAGTTTTCCAAGTGTTTTCTAACCTCAAGACCCCGCGTTCTATAGAATTTTATGGCGCCGTTATTCGACGCCTTCACTTCCAACTGGATGAAGTTCTTTTGATTCGCATGACAAACGCCCACGAGATGGTTCCAAGCCAGTGAGCCCCAGCCAAATCCTTGGTATTCTGCCTGAAGTGCAAACGCTGCAATCCGAACACCGTCCTGTAAAAATGGCAATGCCCACATGAGGCCTTTGAATGAACTTGAATCTGGATACAGATCCATGTCCACCAAGAGTAAATTTCCGTCCCATGCAGGAATTGGAAGCGAAGCAATCGAGACGTCAGCGTAGACTTCTCCTGTTTCTTGGAGGAATAATTCCTTGACAGTGGCCCGCCAATCTTCGGGAAGGTTTGCCGGTTCAACACCCAAAATCCATTGGATGTTGGTCATGTGATCAATCCTTTCGTCCTTTTCTGGACTGGGACCGTTCACCACGGTGTGGTGTCAAGTTCCTTGCATTCACCTTCTTTTTCCGCTCTTGACGGCGTGAGGCTTTTGCTGATGTTTGCTTCTTTGTGACAGAACTTATTCCTCCACTGTTCAACAGGACATCGAGATCGCTGAGCGAAAGGGTGCCACCGGAAGCGGCTCGCTGTTGAACGTCTTCAGGTCGTGGACCATTGTTGCGTGGTTTCCAATCTGCTGAACCAGATTTTGTCCGCTTTTGGCCACCGCCTCGTTTTCCACCACCCTTGTTTCCATGTCGGTTTGAAGATCGAGAGGGGTTGGAACTGATGCGCACCCAAGCATCGAGGCGTCCTTTTTCTCTTCGCAGTCTGCGAAGTTCGGTGCGNCGCTGGTCGATGACCTTGAGGAGTTTGTGCGCTTTCTTGTCAAATTGCATGGCGTCGCTGAAATTGAGGTCCATGTCTTTCAACATCGGTTCAGCTTCGAGCAACTCGGTTTTGTGCTTCTGCTGCTCTTTTTCGTTCGCCTTGAGGGAGCGTACTGCATCCTTTTGCTCCTTGAGTAAAGCGATGAAGGCTTTGTGTGCGGCTTGTGCTTTGGTTGCTTCTGCGTGCATGGCTTGCAATTCAAAGAACCACGAAAACTGGTCCTCTTCCCTTCGAAGGGATGGGACTTGGAAAAGGTCTATTTCGCCCGTGAGTTGTTTGTAGACATCGGTGAGCAGTTCTTCAATTCTGTACAATGGGAGGCCAATGCGCTTGTTGATTTCATCTCGAGTTGCCTGGAGCTCATCCATCTCTTTTGATCGTGGGCGAAGGGTCCGAACGATGGTTCGCAGCTCATTGCGCAATTCCGTCGTGTCTTCGATGGTGCCTCGCAACGCACGGGACATTCGAACGTTGTGCTTTCGCTCTTCAGTGAGGGCGTTCATTCGCTCGTCCAATGCTTCGATTGCGGTGGCGTTTTCGGTTACCAGGGTAGCAACTTCCTCTTTGGACTTCTTGCGAAGGTCTTCGAACAGATCAAACTCAGCCACAGGAACAAATCGTTCCGGGTTCTTCGCTTCGACGATTGAATCCCAACGGGCGCCATCGCCCATTGCGAGGCATGCACGGATGAATTCCTCTTGGATGTCGAGGGCACCAGCAGGTCGGAGCACTCGGCTCAAGTCGTGTTTGAGGTCGAAGGGGTCTTCGATGGGCAGTGAATGTTGTCCGAGTCGAGTTTTCTTTTCCATCAAAACTGCCTTTTCGGCTTTCGGCGTGGCATGCTTCCACTTCTTGGATTTACGAGTCACAGGGCTGCCTGTTCGCACCGATACAACATGGTCCTTGAACGGCCATGATGCAGCGTACTGGAAGATGAACTCGACAAAGAGTTCGCCGAGGCTTTGGTTATTTTTTGGATCCATTGAGATGCTGTCCACTTCACGCATGGTGAGGTCATAGGTGGTGCCCTCCACTTCGACCATTGAGCGCTCTTGACCTTCTTGAAGGACTGGTGCCACAGGTGGTGTTGCTTGTTGGAGTGCTTGAACAGCCAATAAGGTCCACGCATAGGACGAGAAAGTGCCGGTTGAAGCGTCGCAGACGTCCCTTCGGTTGGCCCAGTGCTTGACGGCTAAGATGACGCTTCGAATTCGCTCGTCGCAAGATGAGTACCGCTTCAGCAGTTCTGTGTTGTGCAGGGCGAGCGTGTTGTTGATGGAGATGTCAACTGGGATTTTGGTTCGTTCATCTTTGAATTTGATAATTGGAACCTTCGCACGCGGCAGCATGACGATGTCTTCCATGTCGTGTTGCTTGAGGAGTCGATTGACTTGGCGAAGCGCCTTCGCAGGGATGTCGCCCTTGAATTGAAGGCACAGGTCAAGGTCCCCCGCTTGCAATGTTAGCCCAGATTGAGACGAGCCAAATTGTTGAAGTTCCACATTCTTGAATCTATGCTCAAGGGTCCGCTTGAGGTGTCGGAACAGTCCTTCACGGGCTTTGAGTTGCTTTGGAGTTGGGCCTTCAGACTTCAGCATTGCTTCAATGCCTTCACCGATGTTGAGGATGACCTCTTCACTGACGCTGTCCATTGCCGGGAGTTCAAGCGTACCACAGAGGTGCTTGTGGACGTTGGGCCAGCGAGCAACTTGTTGAGGCGTGAAGCCCGTTGTCTTGCACTCATCGCTCATTCTTCTTCACCTCCGGCTTTGGGTTTCGCAGTGGAGGCGCGTCGTGCTTTTCCTCGCTTGGGTGCGTCTTTCTTGGCGGGTTTTCGGTTGCGGACGGAACTTGATGCACCGCCTTGTTGGACCTTTGTTGCGTTGCTCAAGAGGCGATCAAACCCATCATCGATGATCTTCTGCCAGTGCTCGATGCCGCGTTGACTGCTGTCAAGTGCCTCAGCAAGTCGCTTTGTGCGGCCATCTGCTCGGCGTCGGTGGGCTTCGTGCTCGACATAGGTTGTGTGGAAATACTCGTTTTCAGATGCGAATTCGAGGATTGCATCGTGGGCTTTCTGGGCGGTGTCAAGCAGTGCTTTTGCTTCTTTGAACGAGGCATCCATTTCAGTAAGTCCTTCCTGACTTGAGGCGCGTTGAGCCACCCATTCGTCATGTTGGCGGATGAGCGCCTTCATTTCTTGGATGTATTTTTGTTCAGTTTTATGATTGCCAGCGTTTGTCTCAAGTTCCTGTTCGAGGCTTTGTAACTTCGAATCGAGTTTTTCCTTAGCCCATTTTGGGTCTGGGTCCTTGATGCCACCAGATGCTTGGAGTTGATCCCTCAATGCCCCGGCTCGCTTGAACAACGCTCGAGCTTTGGTTTGGGCCTCGGCGCGTTCCTTCTTGAGGTTCGCAACCTTGGTGTTGATGCCATCTCGCTTTTCCTTGGCGGCGCGAGCAAGAGGTTCGGCTGCCAAGAGTTCTTCTTGGCGAGCATCAAGTTGTTCTGGTATGACCTCAGCAAGGCGTTCGCGGCGGTGTAAAATGGACTTCGCCAGTAAGGCGGGGGTCACACCGAGCAACTCTTCGGGGGTCATACAATGTCCCCCCACCCTTGAACCTTGAATAAACACTGCGTAGTGACCTCTTTTGGCGTGAAGGTGAAGAACCCCCTCGACAAGCCGCAGTCATGGGGGGGGCGAAAGCGGGGCGTATGCTCACGGCAACAGGCTTGATGTCGCTTCTTTTCCTCAGTATAATCGCTCCACAGGTGGCTGCTTTGGGCGGCGAGGCAACAATCGAATCCGCAAGCATCTCCATTGCCCTCTCTCCTCAAATTGAAACAGCCTCGTTTAGTTATACATTTGATGTCGAGGAACAAAGTGGTCAAAGCGCAGATGTCACCGTACAATCCACGCTCTCCACCATCGCTGGTGTGCTCATCGAGAGCATCAATGAAAGTCGAACGGTGGCTATGAACGGTGTGGAATCTTTCAGCGTCACGTTTTCTGCGGTCCCCTTCGGCTATTCGATTGTTGAAACAACACTCTCAGGGGATGCAGGTCTAAATTCGAGCACCCATGTCACATCCTTCAACAGAACGATTCAACGCATGGTGCCACTGGATGTGAGCCTCGCAGAGGGTGGTGATTTTACCTTCACGAGCATCGATGCAACCGGTTTGGTGACAGGAAATCTAACGGTCAATGATGGCGATCATGTGGCCATTCAACTGCCGATTCTCAACAATGGCGACTACGACTGGAATGGAACACTTTCCGCTTCCATAACTTCTGGCAGCCTCAATGAATGGATCAACACCAGCAACGTGGAAGTCTTGGCCATGTCGAGCACTGTCGTGACGCTGAACACATCGATTCCGATGACTGAGGGCCTCGCTTCGCTTTCTGTCGCACTCAACGACAGCGGTGATGGTGATGCCAGCGATGAATCAAGACTGGTCCAGTTCACAATCGCACCGCCGCCGTTGCCTATGCTTGACGGAAGCATTGAACTTGTCACCCAAGCCTACAACGCCGGTGATGTGCTTGATTGGAATCTAACGCTCTACAACAACGGAAGCCGTGATTACTCAGGGGATGTCGTGTGTATGTTTGGTCAAATAACAGCCCTCAACCAATCAACAGAACTTGCCATAGGGGGGACTTCCATACTGGCTTTCACAACTCAAGCACGCCCTGCCGAACTTTCGTGTGTTGCACAAGGCATGCGCCTCTCTGATGCCTCCACCTTCCCAGTGAGCGTTGATTTCAACGTGGTTTCGGCTATCTTTGAAGCAGCAGGTTCGACAACACCCGGCGTTCTTGACGGGCCCTGGCACGTCGGTGACAGCGCACGATTTTCCATGCTTGTTCGCAATCATGGGGAAATTCAAGGGTCGATTGCACTCGAATGCACAACCGCACAAGCTGTTTACACGAGCCCAACGCTCACGCTTGATGTTGATGCCGCCGGTGAAGTTTCTGTGATCGTTCCAATGCTGGCTGATGGCGACCAAACCATCGAATGGCGCCTTGTGTCGAGTGACGGAAGCGTCGATGAAGGACTCAATGGCTCGGTCACGGTGCCCGTAGCAGCCAAGCAAGTCTTGACGCCCAAGGTTGAATCCGTTACTTGGGACGCAGAAGAAGGTGTCAATATGGACTGGTCAGTTACGCTCGGTGAGGGTGTGGATCGGGATGTTCGAATCCGGATCGGATACTTTGATTCTGGGGACACCTATCTTCTCGATTACACGGTTGTGTTGACGCCTGGCATTACCTCGGATTCACTTCACCTCGGCTTCGTCAACGCCGATCGTGTGTCCATTCGAGTCGATGCAATGAACTGGAGTGAAGCCTTTGGCCCTTCGAGTGATAGCAAGTCAGTGCCGAGCGAGCGTCCAGTCTATAGTTTGGTGATGAGCGAATTAGCATCGCCATCAAGGCCGAGTACAGGTCAAGGAGCCACGGTTCAAGTCACCATTTCAAACACCGGAAATGCCGACGGCATTGCGGGTGAGATTCTCTTGCTGGGTGAAGATCGAACCCTCTATGGAACTCAGTCCACTGACGCATTGAGCGTGGGCGAGTCAAAAACGATGTCTTTCACATTGGACTGGCCAGAAGGCACACGAGTGAAATTGGAAGCCGTTTGGACTGTGGATGGTGACCAAATCACTGCGCTGGGTTCGTTCACTTCTGCTGATGCAGCGGTCGTTGAGGATTCGTTTACCATCCCGTGGGTCGGTTTATTCGGTGGTGTTGCCTTGGCGGGAGCAATCCTTGCTGCAGTTCAAATTCGACAAAAGCAAGGCCTAACGCCTTCGAAGAAATCCAAATCACCTGCGAAATTGAAGTCCAATTCCAAATCGGTGGCAACGGATGAAAAAATTCAGGTTGGCTGCCCTGAGTGTGCACGCCAACTTCGTGTTCCAGCCTCCTACAGTGGATCCGTGCGATGCCCTGACTGCTCCAATCGATTTGATGTCGAAGGGGCGCCCGCTGAAGAAGAGGATGAAGACATCGAAACGGTTGAAGAGCCGGAAGAAGAACCAGTTGATGAAAAGATAGAGGTCTCATGCCCTGAGTGTTCTCAATCGCTTCGAGTTCCAAGCAGTTATGCTGGTTCTGTTCGTTGCCCAGCGTGCGAACATGTTTTCAAGGCACAGGGCTAATGGTTGGCAACAGGTGATGAGCAATGGGTGGTCATTTCAAAGAATTCGAGGATGAATACCTCGAAACGATGTACGAATTCTATGAACGCGACGCTGAGGCCCTTGTTCGAACGGGTGATCTCTCAGACGCACTCAAAGTCTCACCGGCTTCAGCGACGGAGATGATTCAACGACTGGCTTCGAAAGGACTGGTTGAATACACGCCATACAAGGGTGCACGGCTCACTGAGATTGGGTTGGTTCACGGTAAGAAAATGAAGCGAAAGCATCGGTTAGCAGAAGTCCTCTTGGACATCTTGCCATTTGACGGCGATGCACATGCCACGGCTTGCCGCCTTGAACACGCCATCGACGACGACTTGGAAGTGGCTCTTTCGCTCTTACTTGGCAGGCCAGATGTGGACCCAAGCGGTCGGGAAATTCCNTCGCCAACGGATGACATTCTCGCCCGAATTGAAGCCAACCATCGTCTCATTCGGCCCCTCTCATCAATGCAAATTGGAGAGGAAGGCACACTCCAAACCATGGTTATGGCCCCCTCGCAAAAAGTGACGATGGAGTCTGTTGGACTTCGCATTGGCGTAACGATTACCAAGGACGAAAACGGGTTTGTGTTAGAGGATGGCTCACGTTTGGAACTTGACGCTGATTTTGCGGCACAACTCTTGTTTCGCCCCTCATGAATCAAATATTGATGTAAGGCTTTAGAACACAGCCTCCATCCAATCATCATGGTCGCTGAGGATGCATCGGTTGAAACCTCGGAAGAATCCATTCTCTCCTCCGAACGATTCTGGTTTGCACTGGATCGGCAACTGGTGAGTTCAGGCCTTCGCTTGCTCCTTTTACTCCCTGCATTCTCATTCCTCACTGCCTTTGGCGCCCTTGCCTATGCACAAACTTCACCCAACTGGTGGGCGAAGATCGAACCAACGCTGAACTTGTCCTTTGCCATGGCATTGATTTCCCTCACCTTCGTGATTCTTTTCGGGTACATCATCACGCAAATCATCCACCGTCACCGAACCCATCTGTCCATCGCCAGTTTCCAATCCGAGGTCGAACGCCTCAACGACGAACACCGGGCGGTTCAGTCATTGCATGGCTACGAAGGACTCGCACATCACATGACCAGTGTTCGCACAAGGCACACCGTTTCCCTCTCCTATGCTGTGGTTTCCATCTTGTTGTTGATTGGCATCTTTTACATCAACATCGTAACCCTCAACGGTCGCATTCTTCTTTTGCTTTCCTTCTCATTCACCATGCTCTCATTGGGTCAACACATGTCGACTCGCACCCGCCCATTCAACATGGATGAGCGCACTGGTTTGCTCGATGCATACAACCCACCAATCCACCCTTCAACGTTGGAGATGGTGTTCAGTGACTTGGTGAAAACTCACATGGACCCGTTGCTTCGGTCCGAATATGAAGTGTATTCGAAAGAGATCGAATCCTACATTCTCCCCAAGATCGATGCCCAGTTTGCACGAGAAAAGCTTCTCATGACGCTGTACCGACATTCCAAAGGACTCGACTTCAAAACAATGGAAAGCGAACTTGGCGAGGTGCTTAACAAAAAGGGCATGGACATGGTCCGGGAACACCCCGTCTTCACCATGGAAGAGTGGCTCTCCATCATCACGCACGTTGAACGCTCTTGTCCTGCATTTTTCCGAATGATTGGTCGAATTGAAGAAGACCTTGGAGCCGGCCGTGACACGACAACTGGCGACATTGTGTTCGAAGTCGATATGGAGAATGTGGTGCACGAACGAGCGAACCTGTTCACCCTGATGCACAATCTCTCGGATGAGCCACGAACCATCGTGTTGAGGGTGCAGTCCCCCGATTTCCGGCCTCACGATTTGGCCATGACCTATCGCCTGAATCCTGGCGAGCAACGATGGTGGTCCAACAAGAGCCTCCCGCTTGCCGCCGAAGGAGATGAGGATGTTCTCGGAATCATGTCGGGGCTGCTTCGAGATGGGACGATGGCCTGGCAATCGTTGCTGCCTGAACGATTTGGGGAGGCAACCGTTTCGGTTCGCCTCGAAGAACAAAGTGGCGATTTACTGATCGGTCGACAAATCAACGTGCGGGTCCGATCGAAGTACCGTGAACGTGTTCGAGCTTCGAGTTCAATCACTGCGAATCTTGTCGGTGGACTTGGCCTTGTGCTTGCAGTTTTCATCAAAATCCGCGATATTTTCGATGCAATTTGAAGCGACCTTTGGGTTGAGGCCCTTCCGTAGCCTTGAAATGGGCTACGCTATGGACAAACCATGCGCGGAATGAAGGACGATGCGACACCAAGCCCCGATGCGGACTTGAAAGACGAATTACAAGCAATGGAAGTTCGGGTTCGAAAGTTGCGCGACACACGCAACGCATTCAGCGACCAAGCACGCGCATCCGCTGACAAGCGGAACGCTATCCAAGGCCAATACAAGGAGCACCGAGAGAAGGTCGACCTTGTTCTTGCTGAAGTCAAAGCCATCCGTGCAGAAGTTAAGATGCACAAAGAAAAGCGCAACGCCATCCAAGCCCAACTCCGTGACATCATTGGTCAAGCCAAGGGTCACCGCAAGGAGAAAGGCGACAAGAAGTCTGCAACTGCGGAATACGCTCAACTCAAGCAAGAGGTCGCCGGATTGGAGAAGACCTTCGAGACATCTTCTGTCGGTCAGAAGAAAGAGAAGGAAATGATCAAGAAAATCAAGGAAATGGGTCGTCGAATCGAAGAACTTGCTCCAGAAGTGGTCAAGTTCGAGATGATTGCCGTTGACCTCAGCGACATGGACACAGCCATCAAGACCCTCAAGTCTGAAGCCGACGCATCGCATCAAGCATGCTCGAAGCTGTTGGCCGTGCCGACATCATGTCCAAGGAAGTGGACGAAGCGTTCACCCACCGTGATTTCCTCAAAGCAGAAGGCGACCGATTCCACAATGAATTCGTTGACCTACGAAAGAAGTCAGATCAAACCCACGAGAAAATCACCGAGATGATGGTGAACGTCAACGAAATCCGTGACAAACTCAACATGGCTCGAGATGAGCGCAAATCCTGGATGGTTGACCACAACGCTGCTGTCAAGTCTGAGATGAAGACCGGCGCAGAATCCGAAGATGTGGCTGAAGCCCTTCTTTCCAGCCTCCAAAACCAAGGCTCTGTGACCTTTGGCGGTACCGGAACCGGTGACGCTCAAGGTACGTTCAAGAAAGGTGGTAAATCCGCCAAGAAGAAGTCGATGCGCCGCATTGACATGAACGCTTCTCGACGACGCTGAGGTGTGCTTTTTGCACGGCGTCATCATGGCAGGTGGGCAAGGTTCCCGCTTGCGTCCTTTGACGCTGACCCGTCCTAAACCGATGGTCGAAGTGCTTGGCCGTCCTGTCATCGACTTTGTCAAAGACGCCATGGTTGACGCCGGTGTGGATCACCTGGTCGTGACCACAGGTTACCGTGGTGAGCAACTCTCTGCCCATGTCGCTCAATGGTCGCATCACAGTGGCATGGAGGCTCGCATCAATCAGGAAGCAACCCCAATGGGCACCGCTGGCAGCGTTCGCTTGTTGCTCGATGAACTCACAGAGACCTTCATCGTAGGGTCAGGCGATTCCGTTGCGTCTTTTGATGTTCAGGCGTTGCTCAAAGCGCACAAAGAAAATGGCGCCAAGGTCACCATGGCCCTTTGGGAAGTGGAAGACCCCACCGAGTTTGGCATTGTCGGGCTGTCAGAACATCATCTGGGCGAATTGGATGGCGACCTTCGTGAAGGTTTTATTCGCCAATTTAAGGAAAAACCAACAGCTGAAGAGGCTTTCAGCAACGTCATCAATGCCGGCTTGTACATCCTTGAACCCGAAGTGCTGGCATTGGTTCCAGAGGGTGAGAAATTTGATTTCAGTAAACAATTATTCCCAATGGTGCTGGAGATGGGCTGGCCGATGTATGCTCAAACGATCAACGGAGTCTGGTTTGATGTTGGTCATCCCTTTGAATTGATTCGGGCGCAACATGCTTTGATTGAAGGGAGGGACACCTTACCATTCCCACTACCAAAGGGAACCTTCACCGACCGTGGGAGTTACTTCGCACCGGGGGTTGAAACGAATCCAAACATCACTGGCTCAGTCGTTTCAGATGGCGCTGTTGTTTCAACGGAAGCAACGGTCGGCGATTCCTTGCTCATGTCTGGGTGCTCGGTGGCAAAAGACGCCACCATCACAGATTCGATTCTCGGGCGCAACGTCGTCGTCGCTCAAGGCGCAGTGGTCCGTCACGCTGTGCTCGGTGATGGGGTTGTCATCGAAGCAAACGGCTCAGCCGTAGAAGTGCGAATCCCGGACAATGTGTGATTCTTGTAGGCACTGGAGTTAAGAACCTCGGGTTGTCGCCCGAATTCGATAATGATGTCCGAATCCTCCACTGCACCCGTCCGGTCCTACGAACGAACATGGGATGAGATCGAGCAAATGCTCGAACGAGCAGAGATCAAGCGGAAGAAGTGGAAGGACTGGTTCCGCGAATGCCGAAAGAACGGTGACCGTGAAGGTATGAAGGAAGCTGCTCGCAATCACAAAGCCTTGGACGGTGTCATCAAGACCCTCAAGTGGACCCTTGGCGAAGAGGGAATTTCAGATCCTCTCGAGTGAATCCACGCTCAGAGCGTTCGAAATTGAATGGCTCAGAATTTCTTTTTTGATTCGTAAATTTCCTTCGCTTGCTTTGCCCATTCGTCTCGCTTGATTCGGCCGGGGAAGAATTCGATTGCAATGTTCACTTGTTCCTCGATTTCAGCGGTCATGTTTCCAACTTGTTCGAACGTGAAGATACCAAGCGCATTCAACTTTTCAGCGATAAACGGCCCGACACCTTTGATGGCTTGTAAATCATCTTTCTCACCGACAGTTGCCACGCCGAGCGTGGCGAAATCGATCGTCTTTGCTCGCTTAGCAATGCGCTCTAATTCTTCAGCCTTCTTTGCAAGAGCAGCAGCATCAGCATCGACTTGAGCCCTTGCTTGCTCGACCGTCTTGGCTTTTTGGTTGGCTTGTGCTTCGATTTCCTTGGCAGCCTTCATCTCAGCGTCGGCTTCTGCCTTGGCTTCTTTGGCAGCCTTTGCATCAGCATCGGCTTGTTGTTTTGCTTTCTCAGCAGCCTTTTGTTCAAGTGCCATTTGTTCTTTAATTGAAAATCCTTTTTTGCGGTCTTCTCCAATGGTTTGAGATGCATTCACCTGTTTTGGATGTNCATTGTTGNCCACGTCTTTTTCAGTTTGTGCTTCGACTGACACCGTCCATGAGAAGTAAACGCTTGAATTTCCAATTTTCAACATTGCAGTGAATTCACCGCCTTCGAGGGTCGGTTCACCCTCACCATCATTGAACAGCATGGTGATTGTTGTTGGTTCATCCTCGTCAACCGCAACCATGCGAGTGCTTGCTTCACTGACGTTTGGAACGGACATTGAGAACTTGCGTCCATTTTTCTCTTCATTGAAATCAACCAATTCAATGCTTTCAACAGTTAAGCCTGTGAATGTGATTGTCTCATGGCTGTTGGTNAATGAACCGGACTTAATACCACGAACTGACTTCAATACCAACGGGTCTTCTTGAGTGCCAACACCCACACCGGACCACGACTTCACCAACGTATTCGATGGTTCAGCATCGATGAGGACGTTCTTTTCTCCAAAGACGAACACGAACAGCAGGCACAAGAGGAGCAAGAGTATCAATGGGAAACAACAGATGTAACCCCAGTTGATTGAATCATCATCTTCATCTGAATCTGTGAGTTCCTCGAGGACAGTGATCGTAAGTTCAAACGACTGACTGTAGGCAGAGTTGTTCGCCCAAATCGTGAACACGGTCGCTGCCATTGCTTCAGTTGGCGTTCCACGAATGCTTCCGTCAAGGTGTGCATCTCGGGCCGGACTCCAGCCAAAGGTCAATCCATCTGGCAATTCACCCACAATTTCCCACGAGGCAACTTCACCCAAACCGGTGAGGTTTGGAAGCAAGATCGAAATCTCTTCACCCAATGTTACGGTCAATGTATTGGTTGGGTATGTGAGGTTGAACGGTAGGTCAAGGTTCGTATCAAGGCTGTCACAGATACCGTCGCTGTCTTCATCGCCAGGAACACTGCTTGAATCGACGCTGTCTGTTTCACATGCTGCTTCCATCTCGTCAGACCAAGCGTCGTTGTCGTCATCAAGATCTTCGACCAGAGGCGGTGTGCTGGTGGATTCACCATTCAGGGTGTCAGGCATTCCGTCACCATCGCTGTCAATGGAACCTGCAGGGTCGAATGGGAACACATCTGGTCCAGCGGTGCAACCGCCATTGGCAGGCACTTGAGGTCCATCGCAAACGCCATCACCATCGGTGTCAGCATTCCCGGATTGAGTTCCCGTATCGTTTTCATCAACGTAGGTTGAGGTGTTGGTTTCAACATCGTTCAACAAGCCATCACCGTCGACGTCATCGTCCAATGCATCGCAGATGGAATCGCCATCGAGGTCTGAAATCACTGAGGTTGCATCAAGTGGGTCGGTTTCACAAGTGAGTTCATCGACGTCAGTGAAGCCGTCTCCGTCATCGTCCAAGTCTTCGGTGAGACCGCCTAATGGATTGTAACCAAGAGGTAATTCATTCGGCATTCCATCCGAATCTGAATCTTCAAGGACTCCGATTTGAACTACAAGAACATCATTGAACAAACTGCTGTTGGCATAGATGGTGAAGTTCNTCAAAGGCATTCCCACAATTGGTGTGCCCCAAATGGTTCCATTGCTTTCTCCAAGGAAGAGACCATCAGGCAAGTCTGGACTGACTTCATAGACTGCACCAGAAAGGGTTGATGTTGGTTCTAGGCTCAACATTTCCTCATTCTTGAGCAAGTAAATCGGACCAAGCTCGAGGTTGTAGTTCAAGTCTTCAACAGTGATGTTAATCGAAACGGCCATGGTTCCCACATCGTTTATTGCAGTAATCTCGTACTGCGTTCGGATCATTGTCTCTGTAGGTGTACCGCTGAGAACACCGGTTGACTCATCGAAGAGCAAACCAGCAGATGGTTCAGGTGTAATTGACCAAAGCGTGATTGCGCCACCTGTGGATTCTGGAACCATGTTCAGGACACTTTCGCTCAACAGCAGAATTTCCTCTGATGGCACGTAGGCAATCATTGGAACTTGGTCAAGAACGGTGATTTCAATATCGACCGTGATCGGGCCACCTGTATTGGTTGCCGTAACGGTGTAGACTCGAAGTGCCATGACTTCAATCGGTGTTCCACTGATGACTCCGGTTGCTGGGTCGAAGGACAGGCCAAGACTGAGTGCTGGCGTAATGGACCATGTCACCACTGGGCCGCCGAGGTTGGAAGGATAGAGTGGTAAATCACTGCTTAGCGTATCATTCGTCATCACAACACTCGCAAGACTGTAGGAAACTTCAGGAGCGATGTCGAGGATTGTGATGTTGACATCGTGATACGTATTACCGCCTGTGTTGTTGGCCCAAATCTTGTAGGTTCGTTTTGATTGAATGCTTGTTGGCGTACCTGAGATGATTCCGTTGGTAAAGTCCAATCCATTGTCGAGTTCTGGATAGATGCTCCATTCCTCAACGCTACCGTTGCTGACAAGTGGGGTTAACGCTGTCATTGGATCACCAATCGTGACAATCACATTTTCTGGAATGTAGTCAAGAATGACGCCAGGTTCGTTGATCGTGATGGTGATGGTAAGTTGGTTTCACCACCGGTCGTGTTGGCCCATACGACGTAATCAGTTTGGGTCATGTTGATCGATGGTGTTCCCGAAATCACACCGTTGACAAACGAAAGACCGGTTCCTGTAAGTAAAGGCTCAATTCCCCAAGTCTCGACGTTTCCACCTGTCACCGTTGCATGCCAGCTGGTGATTGTCGTACTACGAACAAAGGTCTGTGCCGCTGGAGTGTAGACAAGGGTCACAATCGGTTCGTTGATGGTGATGTTGAACTTATGAGACACATCATCGCCAGTGTTGTTTGCCCATAGAGTGTATTCTGTTCGGGTCATGTTGATGTTTGGCGTACCAGAAATCACACCCGTGGATGAATCCCAAGAAAGACCCACCAATGTAGGTGAAGGTTCAATCCCCCAAATCTCAACAATACCAGTATAAACTGGACTGATTGGTGTGCCCATCATCACATTGCGTGTGAGATTGTAGTTGTCAGAAGTGGAACTCAAGGAAACTGGCACATCGGAGATGGTGATGTTCATGTAAACCAAATGCTGTCCACCTGAATTGTTCCCCCAAATCAAGTATTGAGT
>JGI26118J46590_1000047_pt1 | contig 28040 bp, 26 predicted proteins | sample AOAMet_66_BLW_10_2_FD_46590 | JGI IMG/M metagenome (IMG submission 46590)
CGAGATATGTGAAGGTTTACTTCTGGCTCAAATTGCTGACGTGCATCTAATTCAATTCTTTGATCCGCTTGCAATACAATTAAACCCATTGATGGATTATGGCTTTTTTCCAATTTATATGAAAAATTATTCATTAAATAATAACCATCTCTTTATAAAATGTTGAAAGTTTTTCCACACCATCTTTTCGAATTACAATATTTTCTTCATGAACCATAATGCGACCATCTATAGTTTCTATTGATGGTTCTAATGTTAAAACCATTCCTTCTAAGATTTCAGTATGATCATCAGGAATAAAAGATGGCCATTCTGTCAATTGCATTCCTAATCCATGACCAAATCGACCTGCTTCTAAAGCTTTTCCTGCTCCTGTAATTTTTGCCATTGCATGNAAAATATCCGCAGCTGTTGATCCACTTTTTGCAACTTCTAATCCTGCCATAACAGCATCAACTAGATAACTATGACAAGATATAACGCGGGGATCTGGCGTACCCATAGAAAAATTCCTATCAAAATCACAAAAGTAACCATCCCACATCAAACCAGTATCCAACATAAGAATATCGCCATCTTTAATTTGAATATCTGCAGCTGGAGAAATAACATCATAGTAACCCCCAGCGCCTAGTCCCATTGAAACATAAGGAACACTATCAGCACCTGCCTCTAAACACGCAGATTGAAATTTGCGATTAATATTTGATTGTGTCATTCCTATTTCTGCAAAATCTTTGACTGAATTAAATGCATTGTCCGCAATATTACATGCATGCCTGATCTTGTTTATTTCAGCTTCTGATTTTACCATGCGAAGTTGACGAACAATCCCATAATCAGATGATATATCTACTTCTTCAGATAACTTTTTCATGTCTGCATACGGCATACGAACATGAGATTCTAATCCATCTGGGATTCCTATTCTTCCATCTTTAGCCACTTCATTTAAAGTATCTATCAAAAGGCCAATACCATCATCAACCATGTTTGGAGCAAGCCATGTTCTGATATCATCTATCCAAGTTGAATTCATCAAAGAATATCCAATACTTGGTATTACAGCGATTGGCTTTCCAGAGGCTGGAACAATTAGAAACCACGGCCGTGCAGGACTTTGCCAGAATTGCGTAAGAAATCCTGTGAAATAACGAACATCAGGTTCTGTGGTCAGCAACAAAGCTGATAAATTATTTTTTACCATCAAGCCTTGAGCTAAACTAACGCGGTTTTGAAATTCTTTGTCTAAAAAACCCCTTTGCATTATTCATCTGGTCCTTCTGATAATATGCACAGAACACGTGCATCTGCTGGAAGATCTGACATCATCATAGCTGCAATTCCAGCGCCACCTGATGAAGATGTATCTAAGTTATATTTAGGCAATACTTTTATTGCATCCAAACATTCTTTTTCAGTCAATGTGACAAAACTATTAGCATCCCGAGATAAACCAGCTAATGCAATTAATGAAGCTTCTTTACAATCAAGTCGACCCATATCAGAAACTGGCCCTGAAGTAGAAACAAACTTCCCCTCAACAATTGAATTTGTTAATGCCGGTGCATATGCAGGTTCAACAACAGTAATAATCGGCACATCGCCCCAGGCATTTCGAAAACATGCAGCCATTGCTCCAGCCATACCTCCAACACCTGCCTGTAAATAAATGTGACTTGGAACATGAACCATTTCCTGAATGATTTCGGCGGCCATCACTGTGTAGCCTTCCATCAATCTCCAAGGTCTTTTAAAATATCCATCCCATGAACTATCCGATAATAAGACCCAATTATTATCAGTAGCAGCTTTTTGTGCAGCAAGCATCGAAGCTTCATAGTTGTCTCCTGCCCTCACAACACTAGCTCCAATTTCTGATAGCCGTATGGCAAAATCTTCAGGCACAGTATGTGAAAGGTAAACCACAGCTTGGGCACCAAACGCTGATGCTCCAGCAGCAACAGAGAGGCCATGGTTTCCAGCAGATGCGGTTACGTAAGTAGTGTTTTTCACATCACCTTCAGATGCATCACTTGCGATTACATATGCAGCACCAAGAGCTTTAAAGCTCCCAAGATTCATTCTATCTCTTTCATCTTTTACATGTATTGACGCTATGCCTAAATTTTCAGCAAGTTTATCAACAGACATTAAAGGGGTTTGAAAGTGTGCAGGACAATTTTTTAACATTCCTACTGGTCTTGCACTATTTGTGCTTGGCAATGGAACCTCTGCCATTTGGATCCCAGTTTTAAAATATTGATTAGTAATATGCTGCATGAAAATAACCTTAAAACGTTTTTACAAACTATTAGAAGAAATGCATTTATGTTACTAGNCTCATTACGACCTTGATTAGTTTAAAAACAAATTAAATTATTTCATTATTATTTCTGGTCCCATTACGGAGTTTGGCAATACTGTAGATATCCATGGAACGTATGTAATCAAAATTAAGAATACAAACATTATGGCTAAGAATGGTAACGCTGCTCGTACCACACCCATCATAGACATGTTAGCCACGCCTGCAGTTACAAATAAATTCAAGCCAACAGGAGGAGTAATCATTCCAATTTCCATATTTACTACCATAATTATACCTAGGTGTATTGGGTCAATTCCTAGCTCCATTGCTATTGGAAAAACTAACGGGGCTACAATCACTAATAGACCAGATGGCTCCATAAATTGGCCACCAATCAGCAAGATGATATTTACAATAATTAAAAACATTATTGGTCCAAAACCATATGAAATCATTACAGATGTGATTTTTTGAGGTAATTGTTCATCAGTTATCACATGCTTCAATAACAATGCATTTGCTATAACGAACATTAGGGTTACTATAAGTTTTCCAGCGTTGAACAATGTATTTCGAGTATCTTCATGCCAAAAGGCTGTTATCAAAGCCTGTGGGTTTCGAAACAAACTTTTTCGAGTCTCACCTTCTTCAGTCGCTAAAGGTCCCATGTCTCGATAAATGAAACTTGAAACAATAAAAGCGTAAATAGATGCAACTGCTGCAGCTTCTGTTGGAGTAAATATTGCACCTGTGACACCCGGGATACCATAAATACCAATCATTATTATTACAATTAAAAGCAAACCCCACGCAGCGTCGTTAAAGCTTTCATATATTTCGCGCCAACCCAACCACTTACCAGATGGCATATTTTTAACACGCGCCATTACATAGATACCAACCATCAACATGGATCCTGCTAATAAACCTGGAATAACACCTGCTAAGAACATTCGTCCAACCGACACTTCTACTGCNGCAGCGTATACAACCATAACAATCGAAGGTGGTATCAATATTCCTAAAGTACCAGCATTACAGATTACTCCTGCGGCAAATTCTTTNGTATAACCAACTTGCCTCATAGCAGCGATAACAATTGAACCAATTGCAACCACTGTAGCTGGCGAAGAACCCGATAGTGCCGCAAAAATCATACAAGCTAATACGCCTGCAATTGCTAATCCACCACGTAAGTGACCCACAAGCGCAATTGAAAACCTTATAATTCTTTTTGCCACACCGCCAGTTGACATAAATGAAGAAGCTAAAATGAAAAATGGTATAGCGAGAAGTGTTGAATGTCCTTCAAAAGCTTCAAAAATTGTTTGTGCGACAGATGCTAAAGAGCTATCAGAAAAAATCAGGAGAAAAACAATCGATGAAAAACCTAATGATACTGCAATTGGCACACCGATCAGCATTAAAATAATCACCATTGCAAAAAGTAAGAAAAGTTCCATTATTTTATTTCCTCAGCAACCATGGCTTTATTTGCTTCTTCAACTTCTTCTTCAGCCTCATGGCTGACAATCAACATATCCATTTTACCTTTCCAAATTGATACCCCGGCTTGAATAAAGCGAAATAGCAATAAAGCCATAGATAGTGGCATTACAAAATATGGAACAACCTTAGGTAATTTTTCATATTCCATTCCATCATTAAACACAGTTTCAAGCCATCGCATAAAAAATGGTACTGGAATATCTTGTGTTTCATACCAACCACGACCACGGACTGTAAAATCAAATCCAATTGGAAACCAACGACCTTCAGTTGTGGGTAAGTTTGCATAGGGAGCCCAATAATCCCAAGATCCTTTGAGCATTAAAAATGCATAAAAAATACAAATAAATGCTGCAAATAATGCCAAAATTTTACGTTTTTTTGATCCAAGTGTGTTTATAATGGCATCAACACCTAGGTGTGAAGTTTTTTTAACTGCATAAGTGGCGCCCAATAAAACCAACCATGCGAATAAAAATACTGTTAATTCTAAAGCCCAAAAAATATTAGAGTTAAATACATACCGAGCGACAACATTAGCAAATGTTAATAAGGCCATGGTGCCTAAAATTACTGCTATTAAGTTTTCCTCAATACGATCAACCCACGAACTTTCTTCTTTCATGATAGCCCCTGAAATCTCTGACTTGAATAAAGAAGGCGCGTTGATCACTCAACGCGCCAACTGTTTTAGTTTGCCATATTAATTTTTTGAGCGGCTGCAATATTTTCAGCACCAACATCGCTCTCAAATTTAGACCAAACTGGTTTCATAGCATCAACCCATAATTGACGTTGTTCTGATGTCAGAGTACGAACCTCACCACCAGCATCTATGATTGCTTGTCTATTCGCTTGGTTGACGGCGTAAGACTCAGCATTTCTAAGTTCAGTTACCTCATTAAAAATTGTTAAAAACTGATCGCGAACATCCGCATCTAATCCATTCAACCAATCAATATTAGTAACAACCAAATAATCTAAGATGCCATGATCAGTTTCTGTTGTCCCATCTTGGACTTCAAAAAATTTCTTTCCATAAATATTTGACCAGGTATTTTCTTGACCATCAACGACACCCTGCTGTAATCCACCATAAACTTCAGAGAAAGCCATCTTTTGTGGACTTGCTCCCATTGCTTCCATTTGTGCAACAAGCACATCTGAAGACATTACTCGGAATTTTAACCCATTTGCATCTGAAGGTGCATTCAATGCAACGTTTGCTGACATTTGCTTCATTCCATTATGCCAGTAACCCAATCCTTGCAATCCACGTTTCTGCATAGAGTCTAGCATAGCTTGACCAGTTTCAGATGCTTGGAATGCATCAACTGCATTAATATTTTTGAACATAAATGGTAAATCAAAAATTCGGAACTGTTTTGTGAATTTTTCAAATTTTGATAAAGATGGTGCGGCTAGTTGAACATCACCCTGAAGCAGGGCTTCTAGTACTTTATTATCATTATAAAGTGTAGAATTTGGATAAACTTCCATACAGGCCTTACCATTCATCTCATCATTAATTCGCTGCTCCAAGAGTGTGGCAGCTATACCTTTTGGATGTTTGTCAGTATTAGTAACGTGACTGAACTTGATAACCACTTCACCACTATCACATGCTGCAGAAGCAACCGATGGCACTGATGCTACAGCTGCAAGACATGCAGCTTTTAAAAACATTTTCATTATATCCTCCCAATTAAAAATGTAGATATNATGTAGCACACTATCGGAATTTGACTATATTAATAGTCGCAATTACTGATCAGTTTTTACGATTAAACATTCCTATTAAACCTGTATAATAAAATAAGCTTAATTTCTATATGGAGTTTTAAATGTTTGAGGATTTTGTAGAAGAATATATTGAAGGAGATGGNGCAAATTTATTTGTTCGCCGCTCTGGCCCAAAAAATGCAAAGCCAATCGTCCTTCTTCATGGCTACCCTCAAACATCAGCAATGTGGCATGCTGTGGCGCCAATTCTTTCAGGATCTTATCAAGTTATTTGTCCAGATCTGCGAGGATATGGCGCCTCTGACAAGCCAAACTCTGACGCAAATCACTATCCTTATTCAAAGCGAGCCATGGCAAAGGATATAGTCGCCATGATGAAACGATTGGGNCACAATAAATTTTTGGTTGGTGCCCACGATCGAGGGGCTAGAGTTGCACACCGACTTGGCCTTGACTACCCCGATCGTATNGAAGCCATGGTATTATTAGATATTGCACCTACACGGGAAATGTATGCTGGTACTAGTGCAAATTTTGCGCAGATATATTGGCACTGGTTTTTTCTAACACAACCAAATCCATTGCCTGAAAAAATGATCTCAGCAGATCCAGAAGGATTTTGGAAGTTAAAGTGTTTAAATCAAGCACACGGTCAAAATCCATTTTCCCCAGAAGCATTAGCAGAATATCTAGCTTCTTTTAAAGATCCCAACACAATACATTCGACCTGTGAAGATTACCGTGCAGCTGCGAGCATTGATATAGAGCATGACGATGCGGACCAAGGAAAAAAACTTACGATGCCCATTTTGGCCCTTTGGGCGAAATTTGGAGTTATTGAATCTTGTTTTAATGCACTAGATCTCTGGCNACAACGTGCACTTCATGTCGAAGGTGAAGCGCTTGCTGCAACACATTATATGGCTGAGGAGATACCACAAGAAGTCACAAAACACATGTTAGAATTCTTTTCTCAGTATCCCATCCATAAGAAGGAAACTGCTCAATGACACGAACCCTATATGACAAACTTGTGGACGCACATAAAGTTTGTGATCTACCAGATGGCGATATGCTCATTTACGTCGATTTTCATATAATGAATGAATATACAAGCCCACAGGCTTTCTCCGGATTAGAAAGCAAAGGATTAAATGTATGGAGGCCAGAAGCACATCTTTCAGTTATAGACCATGTTAACGCCACCCGTAGCGTTGAAGCACATGATGCGCAATCTAAGTTGCTGATAGATAATCTTGAAAAAAATTGCACTACTCACGAGATTGCATTTTACGGACTAGGAGATCCTAGGCAAGGCATTGAACATATAGTGGTTCCAGAACAAGGGCTTGTTGTACCTGGCATGCTGATCGCTTGTGGAGACAGTCATACTACAACATACGGGGCATTTGGTGCATTAGGTTTTGGCATTGGCACTTCTGAAGTAGAACATGTTTTAGCCACCCAAACACTTCGTTATAAACGTATGAAAACTATGCGCGTCACTATAGATGGAGACACGACACTTGGAGTAACAGCCAAAGACATTATTATGAAGGTTGTCCAAGTGATTGGCGCAGGTGGCGCTAATGGCTTTGCAGTGGAATTTTCTGGCTCTGCCATTCGTAATCTTAACATGGCTGGTCGAATGACTATTTGTAATATGGCTGTTGAGTTAGGAGCACGCGCGGCATTAATCGCAACAGATGAAACCACTGAAAAAGCACTGAAAGGCCACCCTCATAGTGGCCAATTTGAATTTAAAGGGGAAAAATGGGTGAGCGATCCCAATGCTATATTTGATCAAGAGGTCACGATTTCTGGAGCAGATATCGAACCTCTGATCACATGGGGAACTAGTCCAGATCAATCAATATCAATAACTGCACATGTACCTTCTGCCCAAGACTATGTTTCCCCTAAAGCTAAAAAAGCCTTAGAGCGGTCACTAGANTATATGGGGCTAGACGAAGGTCAATCGGCTCAATCGATCGTTATCGACACGGCATTTATAGGCTCTTGTACAAATAGTCGAATAGAGGATCTACGAGAGGCCGCTAAAATACTAGATGGCAGACAAGTTGCAAAAGGNGTTGAAGCAATAGTCGTACCCGGTTCTGCCATGACGCGTATTAAAGCTGAAGCTGAAGGGCTCCGTAGTATTTTTGAAACTTCTGGTTTCGAATGGCGNCCTGAAGCTGGATGTTCTATGTGTTTAGCCATGAACGATGACATCGCTATGGATGGCGAAAGAGTTGCTTCATCAACCAACAGAAATTTTGAAGGGCGACAAGGCCGCGGTGCACGCACCCACCTGATGTCACCAGCAATGGTTGCCGCAGCCGCCATAGCCGGTCATTTGGTTGACGTACGTAACTTTAAATGAAAGAAAAGCACATGAATACAACTATCAAAGGCATAGCCGCCCCATTGCCACTGGCCAACGTCGATACTGATGTTATTATGCCAAAGCGTTTTCTTATCACGATCACTCGNGAAGGCTTGGCAGATGGAACTTTTGCAGATTTACGTTTTGATAATACAGGAGAAAAACGTCCAGAATTTATTTTAAATAAAGCTCCTTGGAAACAAGCAAATATTTTAGTGGTTGGTGATAATTTTGGGTGTGGCTCAAGCCGCGAACATGCGGTCTGGGGCATGCGCCAGCTTGGAATTAATGCATGCATAGGAACAGGTTTCGCTGGAATATTTTATGATAATGCACGAAAAAATGGCCTTGCACTCCCTATAGTTTCTAGTGAGTTAAGAGACACACTCTTAGAGTATTCAAAAAATAAAAGTGGTGAAGAGATATCTATTGATCTTGTGANACAAACAATAAAAGCAGGTGAGATTTTGATACCGTTTGAGATGGATNCATCTACTCAAACATCATTGATCCGTGGGAGAGATGATACTTTGGATACATTGGAATATACAAATGCAATTCATAATTTTGAAACCCAATTAAACGATAGAATGCGCGTGAATGTAATCAAATAAATTAACAAAGGGTATCTGATTGGACATAAGACAACTGGAATGCTTCGTAGCCGTTGCTGAAGAACTTCACTTCAGAAGAGCTAGTGTTCTTTTGGGGCTGAGCCAACCGGCTCTATCTGAACGTGTTTCTGCATTAGAGCACGAACTTGGCGCACGGCTTTTTTTTAGAACAACCCGTCAAGTCAGCCTGACCCAAGCCGGATCAGAGTTCCTTCAGGATGCAAAGAGAATACTTTCTGATATTGAAAAATCAGTTTCTAATGTTATCCATACAGCTGAGTCTGACCTACACAATGTCCGTGTAAGCGGCGTTGATGAAGCAATTTCAATTTTGCTACCAAAGACTTTACTTAAATTTCGCCAAATAGATCCAACTGCACATGTGCAAATATTGGAAATTTCTTCTTCAGGACAGCACTCAAAGGAGTTAATTGCTCATCGTACAGACGTAGCATTTGTTAGAACTGCTCAAGAGGACGATTTTATCACGAGCAAACTTCTACATCGCCAACCTATCGTAGTCGTTCTTGCTGATACTAATCCACTTTCACGTTCTGCTTCCCTTTCAGTATCTGACATCGTAGATCAACCAATAGTTGGGTACCCAAAACATGCTCGACCAATACTGCACGAAGCTTTATGGAATGGTTTTCGGAAAATTGGCGCTCAACCAAATATTGTCTGTGAAATTATCGATAAGTCCACTTTACTTCAGTTTGTAGCGCACGGCCTTGGTATTGCATTAGCGCCAGCTTGGGTAAAGAATATAACTCCACCTGGTGTTTCCTTAGTTCCATTTGAACCATCCAAAGACCTAATAGATCTATATGTTTCATATAGAAAATCAGGGAACTCTGAGACCGTTAAAAGATTTATTAATACTGTAAAAAAAACCGTTACCTAACAAACTTACTTTTTATTAGACACACATAAAGCTAATATGTTTTTAATTAAAATGATTCCTATATTCACTAGGAGTTTGATCAAATCGCATCTTAAAAGCGCGGGAAAATGCACTAACATTTTCATACCCTGACCTTAAAGCAACTTCATTGATAGGCTTTTGTGTCGCCTGTAAAAGATGCCTTCCAAATGATAATCTTATGTTTAAATAAACTTTCTTTGGTGACTGCCCTAAATCTTTTAAAAAAAATCTATGTAATTGCTTAGAACTAATACCAATTTTGTTTGCAATATTCGGTATTGTTAAAATATCTTCAATATTTTCGTGCATTATTTCCAAAGCTTTTTGCACCTCATGAATCTTACAAACGGTATTTGTTCTATACTCTTGAGGTAAATCAGCTCCACTCAAAAACATAGAAGCAACGTCGAGCGCAACTGTGACACCATTAATTTCTCTTATGATTGACAGACTGAGGTCAAAAGCAGCCATTCCTCCACCACAAGTCCCTATATTTCCATCAAAAATATATTTTTGCCGTTCAACATTAACCTCTACAAATTCTTCTGAAAATTCATCAATAATATCCCAATGAGCTGTCGCACGATNATTATCTATTATACCAGCCCCNGCCATCATCCATGGACCAGAATCTAATCCTATAATATTTTTATATCGCTTCATTGCTGCCCGAAGCGCTCGCCTTGAAGCCTCACTATCATGTCTTCGAAAATCGTATGAAGCTATAATGAATAAAAAATCTGCTCGTTTCGTTTCACCAAATTTTTGATCTGGCATTAGTCTTAATTCACTAGAACTTTGAACAGATAATCCGTCAAGTGTTACAAAATTCCATTCATAAACATCATTTGCACTTAAGGTATTTGCTGCTCTGAAAGGCTCTAAACAATTTGCCATGCAATGATTTGAAAACCGATCATAAACTAAAAAATCGATAGTAATCGGAAAAGATTTGAGCATTGGTAAATTTTGCATATCTTATGTCTAATAGTGCATACTCACTTAATGCAAGAGGATTACGATAATTTATAATAATCAAAGGATATTAATATGCCCCTCTCAATGAACTCAAAAGTATTCATCACTTGTGCAATCACAGGCTCTGGGAGCTCACAGGACCGAAGCCCTCACGTACCAAGAAGTCCAAAAGAGATTGCTGAAAGTGCTATAGCAGCTGCAAAAGCTGGTGCCGCAATTATTCACTGCCATGTCAGGGATCCTGAAACAGGTGTGCCATCACGTGACTTGAAGCTTTATCGTGAGGTTACTGACCGCGTTAGAGATTCTGAAGTAGATATGGTTCTGAATCTAACAGCAGGAATGGGCGGTGATATGGTTTTTGGATCGCCTGACAGTCCGTTACCACTTTCAAATTCAACAGATATGGCTAGTGCAGAAGAACGTGTAGCACATATAGCCGAATGTTTACCTGAAATTTGCACTCTAGATTGTGGAACAATGAATTTTGCAGAAGCAGACTATGTGATGACAAATACGCCCGGCATGTTGGANGCCATGGGGTCGATGATGGAAAACTTAGGAGTAAAGCCAGAAATTGAAGCCTTTGATACAGGGCATTTATGGTTGGCCAAAAATTTGGTGGAAAAAGGAATATTAAAGTCTCCAGCACTTGTTCAATTATGTATGGGTATTCCTTGGGGTGCGCCGGATGATTTAAATACATTCATGGCTATGGTGAACAATGTACCAAATGACTGGAATTGGTCTGCATTTTCCATTGGTCGCAATGAATTGCCATATGTTGCAGCATCAGTTTTAGCAGGTGGTAATGTACGTGTTGGACTAGAAGATAACTTATGGTTGGCTAAGGGCCAATTAGCGACAAATGAAGCACTAGTAGAACGCGCTGTAACAATAATAGAAGCTATGGGCAGTTCAATCATGACCCCAGAAGAAACTCGCGAAAAACTAAATTTAGTAAAACGGTCTCCCAAATGAGTAAAAAGCGAGTAGTCATAACTGCTGGAGCTGCAGGAATTGGCTTGGTCATAGCAAAAAACTATCTTGCAGAAGGCGCAAAAGTTGCAATTTGTGATATTGATCCAAACGCGATCCAAACATTCAAAAAGAAATACCCCAATTCACTAGCTATGTGTGCAAATGTAACTAACGAGCAAGAAATGGATGATTTTTTTACTGCATGTAATGAATTTTTAAATGGTGTTGATGTTGTAATCGCTGGTGCTGGTATAGGTGGTCCTGCAGCTTTAATTGAAGATTTAAATTACTCAGACTGGAAAGATACACTCGCCACAACATTGAACGGTACGTTTTTATTAGTTCGATGGGCCGCAAAACATATGCGCAAAAATAAATCTGGCTTAGTAATTCTTTTGTCATCATCTGCAGGATTGTTCGGTTACCCCTATCGCAGTCCATATGCCGTAGCAAAATGGGGAATTGTAGGATTAACAAAAACATTAGCGATGGAAATGGGAAGCGATGGTATTCGCGTGAATTGCATATGTCCTGGTGCTGTTGAAGGTGATCGGATGGACCGTGTGGTGCAAAATGAAGCTAAGGCGAGAGGTGTTGATGAGCAAAAAATACGCGATGATTATGTTTCAGCTGTATCATTGAAAACATGGGTAACTGCAGATGATATCGCGAATATGATTCACTTTTTAGATAGTCCATCTGGCATGAAAATCTCTGGCCAAGCCTTAGCCGTTGATGGCCACACAGAGGCTATTACTTAGCATTAAACAAAACTTAATTAAGACATTTATAAAATGAGAAAAAAATGGAAAAAAAAGCAGCAATAATTGGTGGTGGTGTTATTGGTGGGGGCTGGCTTGCAAGATTTTTGCTTAATGGATGGGATGTAAATTTATATGATCCAGATCCTGAATCTGAGCGCAAAATAAAAGCAGTTTTAGAAAATGCACGGCATGCTTTGCCAATGTTGTATGATGTCAATTTACCTACTGAAGGATCACTTAAGTTTTGTGAAAATATAAAAGATGCAGTTGATGGAGCTACTTGGATCCAAGAAAGTGTGCCCGAGAGATTAGAGCTCAAACATAAAGTGTTTAATGAAATAATAAATTATGCATCCTCTGATGCAGTTATTGGCTCTTCAACATCAGGATTCAAACCATCAGAACTTCAAGAAGAATCCAAAAGACCTGATTCAATTATTGTTACACACCCTTTTAATCCAGTTTATTTGTTACCGTTAATTGAGCTAGTTCCCTCTCCTGCAAATTCAGAAGCTATTATAAATAAAGCAAAAGAAATATTAACTTCCCTAGGAATGTTCCCATTACACGTTAGAAAAGAAATTGATGCACATATTGCAGATAGATTTTTAGAAGCTGTTTGGCGCGAAGGTTTATGGCTCATAAAGGATGGAATTGCCACAACTCAAGAAATAGATGATGCCATTCGATATGGTTTTGGATTGCGATGGGCTCAAATGGGATTATTCGAAACCTATAGGATAGCCGGTGGAGAAGAAGGAATGGCACATTTCATTTCTCAATTTGGTCCATGTTTACAATGGCCATGGACTAAACTTATGGATGTTCCTGAACTTACTGATGATTTAATTGAGCAGATCGCTAACCAATCTGATATGCAATCAGGACATAAATCTATTCGGGAACTAGAGAGATTACGTGATAACAATTTAATAGCTATTCTTCGTTCATTAAAAAATGAAAATACAGCTGCAGGTGCTTTAATTAATAAACATGAACAAATAATAAAACCAGAATTGCCTTCAGAATATAATGGCCCCATTACCACCATCAATAGAGTTATTCCAAACGATTGGACAGACTACAATGGACATATGAATGAAAGCAGATACGGACAAATTTTTTCTGATGCTGCTGATATAATTATGAAAACAGTGGGGGCAAATGAAGCATACATTGCATCTGGACTAAGCTATTTTACCGTAGATATTTCAATTAAGTTTCTAGCTGAGACCCACGCAGGATCAAACATTCATGTGAAATCATTTATCCTTCAAGGCGAAGGAAAAAAAATGCGTTTATTCCATCAAATGTTCGGCGATGATCGTAATTTAATGGCTACTGGGGAACAAATGTTAATTCATGTTAGCTTAGAAACAAGACGTGCATGTGAACCACGAAAAGATGTTCTTACCAACTTAGAAAGAATTGCAGCTGCTCACAGTAAAATTGAAGATCCGAGGGGAGAAAAATAATGAATTTTGGATTATCACAAGAGCAAGAAATGATCGTTGATACTGTACGTGATTTTGTTGAAAAAGAAATTTACCCTCATGAGGCTGAAGTAGAACGAACGGGAAATGTTCCTATAGAATTAGGCCAATCAATAAAACAAAAAGTTATAGATTTAGGTTTTTATGCCTGTAACTTTCCTGAAAGTGTGGGTGGCGCAGGTTTAAGCCATCTTGATTTTACACTTGTTGAGAGAGAACTAGGTAGAGGGTCTATGGCCTTAACTCATTTTTTTGGAAGACCTCAAAATATTCTTATGGCGTGTCGAGATGAACAAATAGAGCGCTATCTTCTACCAGCAGTAAAAGGTGAAATCACAGATGCATTGGCCATGACTGAACCAGATGCAGGAAGTGATGTTCGCGGAATGAAATGCAGCGCTATATCCGATGGCTCAGATTGGATTATTAATGGATCAAAACACTTTATATCTGGTGCTGAGCATGCTGATTTTTTCATAGTATTTGTTGCAACTGGTGTTGACGAAACACCGCGCGGTCCAAAAAAACGGATTACTACATTTCTAGTAGACCGCGGAACAAAAGGCTTTGAAGTTCGAAATGGATATAATTCAGTTAGCCATAAGGGATATAAAAATTGCATTTTAGACTTTGATAACTGTCGCTTACCAAAAGAGGCTGTTTTAGGCGAAATTGATGGTGGTTTTGCCGTAATGAATGAATGGCTTTATGCAACAAGAATAACAGTTGCAGCATTTTCAGTTGGTCGAGCTAGAAGATGCTTTGATTATGCACTTAATTATGCTGCAGAACGAAAACAATTTGGGCAAGCAATTGGAAAATTCCAGGGCGTAGGCTTTCAGATTGCTGACATGATAACAGATATAGACGCTGCAGATTTATTGACATTAAAATCTGCTTGGATGCTTGATCAGGGACAACCATCAAATCGAGAAATCGCAAGCGCAAAAGTATTTGCCTCAGAAACTTTAGCAAGTGTAACTGATAAAACATTACAAATATTTGGTGGGATGGGTTTAATGGATGATTTTCCTATTGAACGGTTTTGGAGAGATGCCCGAGTAGAACGTATCTGGGATGGAACATCTGAAATTCAACGCCATATAATTAGTCGTGAATTACTTCGCCCATTGGGTGCATAAATGAATAACCTTGGAAGCTTATTACATCCCAAATCTATTGCCGTAATAGGTGGTGGATCATGGTGTGAAAATGTTATTGAACAATGCAGAAAAATGGACTTTCAGGGTGCTATTTGGGCAGTTCATCCAAAACGTACTGAAATCAATGGAATTACCTGCTTCAAAACTGTGGAAGATCTTCCATACGGACCAGATGCAAGTTTCATAGGCGTAAATAGATTTACAACAATTGAAGTAATAAAATCATTAAATTCCATAAAAGCAAAAGGTGCTGTTTGTTTTGCAAGTGGGTTTTCAGAGTCTGTGTCAGAAGATGCAANGAGTGCTGATTTAGAACGCCAGTTAGTACTGGCTGCTGGNGAAATGGCTATCTTGGGTCCAAATTGTTATGGGTTTATAAACTACCTTGATGGGTCACTTCTTTGGCCAGATCAGCATGGTGGCGAACGGGTAAAAACGGGTGTAGCCATTATTACCCAATCCTCGAATATTGCTATCAATTTGACAATGCAAAAGCGAGGACTTCCAATTGCTTTCATCTCTTCTGTTGGGAACCAAGCTCAAGTAAGTTTAGCAGAAATGGCTACTGAATTTTTGAAAGATCCACGTGTAACAGCTTTAGGGCTTCACATTGAAGGGATTAAAGATGTTGTTGAATTTGAAAGAATGGTACATATCGCCAACAATCTAGGAAAACCAATAATTATATTAAAAGTTGGAAGCTCCGATCAGGCGCAAGCTGCAACGATTTCCCATACTGCATCAATCGCTGGAAGTAACGCTGGCGCAACTGCTTTATTCAATCGTTTGGGTGTGGTTCAAGTGCAAAATCTAACCATATTTTTAGAAACATTAAAATTAGCACATGTAGTTGGGGAGCAACCAAATAATAAGGTCTTATCAATGTCTTGTTCTGGAGGTGAAGCAAGCCTGATGGCTGACATAGGGCAGGCAGTAGGAATTAATTTCCCACCACTGAGCAAAAATCAATCTGCAAGGTTGCGAAATACCTTGGGAAAAATGGTAAAATTAGCAAATCCTTTAGATTACCATACTTATATTTGGGGTAATTGGGAGGCAATGACCCAAACTTTTATTGCTGCACTAAAAGATTCAGACTGCATNGGTTTATTAGTTTTAGACTTCCCACGCATTGATCGATGTGATCCACAAATGTGGGTTGATGTCATTCCTTCCCTTGTTGAGGCAAAAAACAAAACAGGATGCCAGATTGGAGTTGTTGGTTCCATTTCAGATACCTTACCAGAAAAGATTGCAAAAGAATTATTAGAAAAAGGTATTATTCCGTTTGGTGGTATCGAAAGTGCTTTAGATTCCATTGCCAAATTCGCAACTTATTCAAAAATGAAATCTGAAAATATTTTACCACCAATCATCCCATTAAATTTAAAAGTATTAACTGAAGCGACAGCAAAAAAAATGCTTGGCGAATTTGATATCCAACTACCAATTTCACAAACGGTATCTAATTATGAAGACATCAAAGATGCTGCAAATAATGTTGGGTTCCCAGTTGTTTTGAAAGGCGAAGGTAGCGCCCATAAAACCGAAGCAGGACTTGTTGCGTTAAATTTACAAAATCAAACTGATATCCTTAATGCTGCAAAAGTTATGCCAAGCGAAACATTTTTAATAGAAAAGATGATTGCTGATAGTTTAATAGAATTGTTAGTTGGAGTAGTTTTAGATGAAGCTCATGGTTATGTTTTAACAATTGCTTCAGGAGGAAAGCTCACTGAAATATTNGATGATAAAATTTCTTTATTAATACCCGCAAATAATGAAGACATTTTAAAATCATTAAAAACACTCAAAATGTGGCCATTGTTTTTAGGGTATAGAGGTGCACCATCTCCCGANATAAATTGCATATTAAAAACAATTCAAAATGTTCAAAATTTCGTTATTTCTAATCATGGGAAAATATCAGAAGTTGAAATCAACCCACTCATATGTAGAGAACTAGATGCCCTTGTAGCTGATGCACTAATAAAAATAGGAGAAAAAAATGACTGAAAGTCCAATCAAAACAATTCAAGACGGTCATGTTTTAGAAGTCATTTTAGATCGACCAAAAGCTAATGCCATAGATCTAAAAACAAGCAGAATTATGGGAGATATTTTTGCAAGTTTTAGAGACAATCCAGAACTCCGTGTAGCTATAATTACAGGAGCTGGCCCAAAATTTTTCTGCCCAGGATGGGATTTGAAAGCTGCTGCGGATGGTGACGAAGTAGACGGTGATTATGGCCAAGGTGGGTTTGGAGGACTTCAAGAACTAAAAAATCTAAACAAACCCGTTATTGCTGCAGTAAATGGCATTTGTTGTGGAGGTGGATTAGAGCTGGCATTATCTGCAGACATTATTCTTTCTGCAGAGCATGCCCAATTTGCTTTACCAGAAATAAACTCAGGAACAGTTGCTGATGCAGCTTCAATAAAATTACCAAAGCGTATTCCTTATCACATTGCAATGGAAATGCTATTTACAGGAAGGTGGATTGATGCAGAGGAAGCTGCACGTTGGGGATTAATAAATCAAATTCACCCTGCAGAAGAATTAATGAATGAAGCCCGAAATATGGCTAAAATATTGGCCGCTGGTCCACCTTTAGTTTACGCTGCAATTAAAGAAGTCGTTCGTGAAGCCGAGAACATGAAGTTTCAGGATGCATTAAACACTATAACATCAAGTGAGCTTCCCACTGTGAAAACTCTTTATACATCAGAGGATCAACTTGAAGGTGCAAAAGCATTTTCAGAAAAGCGTAAACCAGTTTGGAAAGGCAAGTAACTCAAATAAAATTCCAGAACTAATCTTCGCGGGTAAATCAGATATTATTTCTTAATTCATATTTCTGAATCTTACCTGTTGCAGTCTTTGGGAGTACTCCAAATACAACCTTTTTAGGGCGTTTAAAACCAGCAAGATGATCGCGGCAAAAAGATATAATTTCGTTTTCAGTTACAGATTTTCCATCTTTTAATTCAATGAAAGCACAAGGTACTTCACCCCACTTTTCATCTTTCATTGCGACAACAGCAGCTAGAGCAACAGCCTCATGTCGATGTAAAATACCTTCGACTTCAACAGATGAAATATTCTCACCACCTGATATTATTATGTCTTTTAATCTGTCCTTAACTTCAACATAGCCATTTGCATGCATTACGGCTAAATCTTCAGATCTAAACCAGCCATCTGCAAAAGCTTCAGATGTTGCTTTTGGGTTTTTCAAATATCCCTTCATGACAGTATTGCCACGAATTAATATTTCTCCAAATGTTTCACCATCTGCTGGGACATCTATTCCGTTGGGATCAACTACACGCAAGCCATCAGTATGAACCATTCCTGCTCCTTGTCGTGATTTCATTATTGCACGTTGATGCTGCGGCAAATCATCCCAATCACTATTCCAAGTAGACATAACTGTGTGTCCGTATGTTTCAGTTAACCCGTAAACTTGCGTAACATTAAAGCCAAGTTTTTCAATGCCTTCTAAAACTGCGGCTGGAGGTGGTGCACCAGCAGTCATTACATTTACTGTATAATTGAATTTTTTTCGGTCATTATCATTTGCATTTAAAATCATTCCTAAAACTATTGGCGCACCTCCAAAGTGCGAAATGCCGTGTTCACTTATTGCATTGTAAATGACTGCAGGTGTAATAGCGCGCGTACATACAATGGTTCCAGCCAAAGCAGCCATAGCCCAACCATGGCACCATCCATTACAGTGAAATAACGGGACTGTATAAAGGTATTTTGGATGCCTTGGTAATCCCCAATCAGAAATTACTCCCATAGACATCAAATAAGCGCCCCGATGATGATAAACAACGCCTTTAGGGCGACCTGTTGAGCCTGAGGTATAATTTAGTGCAATTGCATCCCATTCATCTGTTGGCATTTCCCAGTTTGCACTTTCATTACCTAATTTAATAAAATCAGAATAATCAATTGTACCAATTCGATTTGGATTTGGATTGTCTTGCAAATCAGCGATATCAACTACAAGTATATCTCGTCCTTTAATTGCTTCTGCAGCCTGAGGAGCAAGTTCACCATCAACAATAAAAACCTTAGCTTCTCCATGATCAAGAATATATGCGATAGTATCAGAGTCTAACCGCGTATTTATAGTATTTAGAACGGCCCCNGACATAGGAATACCAAAATGCGCTTCAATCATTTCAGGAGTATTAGCAGCGAGGATTGCAACTGTGTCACCTTTCCCAACCCCATTCTTGTTTAATGCAGATGCTAATTGAATTGATCGTTTATATAATTGCGACCAGCTATAATTACGACTTTCATAGATTACGGCATCACGATCTGGAAACATTAATGCAGTGCGTTTTATAAACGAAAGCGGTGATAATGCTGCATGGTTTGCAGAATTTTTTTCAAAATCGTCATAAATNCTCATTATAGCCTCCTAATTTCTTATAGCTTCACCAGTATCCAATAGACTGGAAATGCGAACAATAGTCTCTGGTGTTTTTGCCAAATTTAGAAATGCACGTCGTTCTCGATCATACATATCTTGTTCAGATANAGTAATAGAATTTTCGTCAGCACTGTTAACTACAATTTCAGCAACTTGCATTGCTACTGTCTTATCATGAGGAAAAAATAAACCTTCATTTATTCCATTTTGCATGAAGTCAGACATTTTTTTAATCATAGCAGATCCAGGAAGTTCAAAAACTGGTTCAATTGGTGGTTGATATTCTTTTTGTAATTTTGCCATCTCAGTACTAGCAACATGCATTAATTTATCACGGTTTAGAACCTCAACATCTCTATCTTTTAGATAATATTGCATCCGAGCTGAAAGATCTGGACTTGTACCAATTTGCCCATAGCCAATTTGCATCCATGTATTCCAAGAAGCTTTCTCCCAATCTCCTGTTGCTTGATACCAGCGTAATAAAGTTTCTTTAACTCCACCCCCACCTGGCACAACACCAACCCCAGTCTCAACTAAACCAAAAACTGTATTTGTATGTGCAATAAGTTTGTCACAATGCGCTAAAACTTCAAAACCACCACCAATAGATAATCCTGAAGGTGCACCAATAACAGGTACAGGCGAATATTTAAGAGCTTTAACAGATTGTTGGAAACTATTNAAAAATTCATCAATTCCATTCCAGTTGGAAGCTTCAATAAGTGAGCGGAAACGGTTCAAATCAACTCCTGCTGAGAAATGCTGTGCATCATTGTGAATTATAATACCATCCCCATGATTTTTAGCTGCTGCTAGAACTATTTCCATAGATTCTGCCGTGAGTGCATTTGCCTTGGAATGGAATTCGAGTAATCGCAAATTTCCTTTTAATTCGTACAAGCTAGCTGCAGAATTGGTTAACAATGGTGTCATGCTTTGTTTAGTCATATGAAAACGAATTGTATTTTCAGGCAAAATAACAGGTGAATAAAATGTATTATTTTCAAAATTTAATACATTTAAACTAGATTTACTTACAGTATAAAACGGTCCAATTTCCTCACTTAAAGATATGGCTTTTGGTACAGTTAAACCTGCCTCTTTAATTAATTTTACAACTACATTTGCTCCTAAAGCATCAATCAATTCGAATGGACCACGGACCCAATTAAAACCAAGTTTCATTGCATCATCAATATCTTGAGGACTAGATGTTACTGCTGGTATTAAATCTGCAGCATAAGCTAAAGTACGGGCTAAAAATCGTTTGCAGAAGGTTGCATGGTTATCAGAACCATTAATCATAACTATTAAAGTTTCGTCCCCAGCAGCTTGTGCATCAGCAGCTTTTTGAGCACTTATTGGTAAAGTCTTCTGCCGAAGGCGTATTTTGCCATTAGTCAAATCAACTGCACAATTTGTTTTATTTTCTATTCGATAAAAACCACCTTTACCTTTATCACCTGTAAATCCATTTTGTATCATATCTCTAATCAAGGGCATTACAGGATTATTTAATGTACCAACTTCATGAAACAAATCATCTTCTGGAAGGATATCACCTAGTGTGTTTACAACATCAGACATCAAATCAATNCCAATTAGATCGTATAATCCAAAAACACCAGTTTTAGGTATACCCATTGGCCTACCCATTAAGGCATCAGCTTCTTCAACAGTAAGCTTATTTTTTGATGCTTCATCCATTCCAACTTGAAGTGCAAATACACCAACTCTATTGCCTAAAAATCCAGGAGTATCATTACATCGAACAACACCTTTTCCCATGACCCGATCATTATAATCTGCAAGTTGGTCCATTATTTTTTCGTCAGTATTCGCACCTCGAACGAGCTCTAATAAACGCATGTATCTGACTGGGTTAAAATAATGCGTAATTGCAAATCGTTTTTGAAAATCTTCAGGCATATCTTCAACCAACAAAGAAATTGGTATTGTCGATGTATTTGAGGTTACAACACAGTTAGGATTTATAACTTCATTAAGTCGTTTATATAACTCTTTTTTAATATCTAAACGTTCTACAATTGCTTCAACAATCCAATCACAATTTGCCAATTTATCAAAGTCATCGCGAATATTACCTACTTCAATTAAATCAATGCGAGATTTATGAACAAGTGCAGGTGGATCAGATTTTAAAAGTCTCTTTTTTGCATCTTTCAATACACCAATAGGATCATCATCACGCGGCAAATCCATCAATAAAACTTTATTTCCTGCATTTGCAATTTGGGCAGCAATACCACTTCCCATTGTACCTGCACCTATAACTGCAATTTGTTTAAATTCTGGCATATTTTAACTCTTAGTAAAAAATGTGCGTAAAGCACGGTTAACTTCTTCTGGATGTTCTGAGGGCAGCATATGACCAGCGTTTTCAATTACGGTAATATTGTTTGTGTTAAGAGCTTCTGCTGCTTTTAAGCCAAATTTCATGGGTGTCATTTTATCTTTTTGAGCAATAATAATTTGTGAAGGGCACGAGATATTATCAGCTGCAATATGGCCATTTGTGTAATCAACGCATGCCTTGAGATCAGCATGTAATGCTCCTAATTTGTTTGCAGCCATTAACTGAACGCCAAAATTAAGATGATTTTGGCCTGGCATTGTATTGTCGTGATTATGACCTTCAGGGCCATGCCCCCAATCAATCATTGCATCAATTGCAGATTGTTCTTTATTTTTTGCCATTTCAATTAAATTACTATTAACAGGAATTGATAATGCTGTTGCTACTAATGATAATTGTGAAACTCTATCTGGATATCGATATGCCATATCCAAGCCGATCAAACCACCTTGAGAATGTCCTATAATCTGTACTTTTTCTATACCGAGTTCATCCATCAGGGCTATTTGCCAATCAGACATTGCCTCAATAGTAGCCAAGGGAGCCCCAGATGATAAACCATGAGATGGCATATCTGCAGATATTACAGGCCAACCTCGGTTCGCAAAAAATCGCCCTTGCAAAATAAATGAAAGATGACTTTGCCCAGATCCATGTATGAACCATAAAGGGTGACCTTTTATTTCAAATGCTCTTCCCCCAGTTGACGCAAATATTACTTCATTATTTATATTAATTTTCATAGCTTAGCTCCTTGCTTTTGAAGCGCGCTTTAATGCCTGTTCAAAATCTGATTTCAAATCATCAAAATCTTCTAAACCAACTGAAATTCGCAACATATCATCGGTTAATCCAGCAGCTTTCATTGCTTCAGGACTCAAATGGCTTTGAGTGGTTGATCCTGGATGTATAACAAGCGTTTTTGCATCACCAACATTTGCAAGATGTGATGCGACTTGAACACTTTCTATAAAAGATTGACCTGCTTCACGCCCCCCCTTTAAGCCACATGCTATTACTGACCCTGCACCTTTTGGCATAAGACGTTTAGCAACTTCATAATCTGGATGTTCGGGTAATGTTGGGTGTTTAATCCAGGAAATACTTTCATGACTAGATAAAAAGGCTAACATTTTTTTAGTATTTTCTATGTGTCGATCCATGCGTAAGCTTAGTGTTTCAATACCTTGCATTAGGTGAAAAGCGTTAGTCGGGGAGAGGCATGGTCCAACATTATACATACCTTCTGTTCGCACGCGATTAATAAATGCTGCAGGACCAAACTCTTCATATAAATTCACTCCTTGGAAACCAAAATGTGACTCAGTTAAAGTTGGAAACCTATCATTTTGACCCCAGTCAAAATTGCCACCATCAACGACTATACCTCCCAATGCAACGCCATGGCCACCCATCCATTTAGTAAGAGAATGTATAACTATATTTGCTCCATTTTTTAACGGTTTTAGCAAATATGGCGTATTAAATGTTGCATCAATAACTAATGGAACTCCAGCATCATTAGCAATCTTACCAACACGTGTGATATCCATTATGTCTAAGCCTGGATTGCCAATAACTTCTCCAAATACCATTTTTGTATTCGGCTGAATAGCTTCTGCAAAAGCTTCAGGATCGTTAGGAGCAACAAACGTCGTAGTAATTCCATATCTTGAGAGCGTATGCTGAAATAAATTAATATTAGCACCATACATTTGAGATGAAGACACAATATGATCTCCTGCAGAACACAATGCTAATACAGTTACAAACAAAGCAGCCATTCCAGATGATGTTGCAACTGCACCAATTCCCTCATCTAATGCTGCTACACGTTGCTCAAGTACGGCAACAGTTGGATTTGATATTCTTGAATATAAATGGCCGCCTATTTCCAAATTATATAATGCGGCGGCGTGCTCTGAGTTTTTAAAAACATACGATGTTGTTTGATGAATTGGAACTGCAGCAGATCCATGGCGTTCATCTGGTGTAAAGCCAGCATGCAAACTTAAGGTATCAAATTTATAATCACCCGTCATTGTATATTCCTATTTAAATAATTCTTTATACGAATTCCGATTATACGCACATTATGTCAATAGACCTAGCTTTTTTGTTTCTAAAATGACCCAACGTTACAATTGATCGAATCTTCAATTTGGATAAATGCTCAAAAATCAAATCTGGTATCCAGTCGAGTGTGTCACTTAAAAAGTCGCAAAAAGCTATGCTATCTTGATAAATATATAATACGAAAAATAATATCATATGAATTTTAGGAGGTTCATTTATGGCTGGTGCAATGATTTTCCCATCAAGGCGTTTGAGAGCAACGCCTTTTACATCTCGAGTATCTAAATTGGGTGTTTCAGGCTTTACTGTTTACAATCATATGTTGTTGCCAACTGTATTTGAAAGTTTGCAAGAAGATTACAAACATCTAAAAGAATATGTACAAATGTGGGATGTATCTGTTGAACGCCAAGTACAATTACTTGGTAAAGATGCTCATAAATTAGCATGCATGATATCTGCTAGAGATCTTACTAATGCACAAACTGGTCGTTGTTATTATGCCCCAATTTGTGACCAAAGTGGGGCAATAATTAATGATCCTATAGCGCTTAGACTAGCTGATGATAAATACTGGTTTTCGATTGCGGATAGTGACTTATTGTTATGGGTCCAAGGTATTGCCTTGGGTTTAGATCTAAATGTAGAAATTTGTGAACCAGATGTCTCTCCATTAGCAATACAAGGGCCAATGGCGGAAGATTTGATGGTTGATGTTTTTGGTACAGAAATTAGAAATATAAAATTCTTTCATTTTAAAGAATTTCCATTCAATGGGCGAATGTTGAATATAGCAAGATCAGGTTGGTCGAAACAGGGTGGATTTGAAATCTATTTAAACGACTCTCAGCTTGGTCCGGAATTATGGGATACAATATGGGAAAAAGGTGAGAAATATAATATTAGGCCAGGTTGTCCTAACCTAATTGAAAGAATAGAAGCTGGCCTTCTATCTTATGGTAACGATATGAACCGTGAAGATTCGCCATTAGAAATTGGATTGGAAAAATACATATCGCTTGACTCAAATGTGGAGTTCATTGGTAAAAAAGCACTCCTTAAGCAACGTAAAGATGGTATAAAAAAACGTTTGTTGGGAATTGAAATGGATGGTTCTGAAATGCCACCCCTTTCAATGCCAGAAGAAGTTTTTAAAGATGGTAAAAAAATTGGTATAGTTACTTCTGCTGTTTTTTCACCTGATTATAATGGCAATATTGGTTTCGCCATGATCGAAGCTTCAAATGCAACTGCTGGCACAGAAGTATCAGTGGATTCAAAAGCAGGAATTCGAAAAGGAAAACTTTGTGAAATAGGAGATTTTTGGTCTCAAGTTCAATCAAAAAATTAGATTTTTAAATTATAAATCATTAGTGATTTGGTAGTTTAGAAAAACACATATGAAGTAATTAGATTGCCTAAGAACTGGTGGAAAAAATGGCAGGAAGTAGATCCTGCCATTTAGATTTTAATTAAAGGCCATATTTTTTCTTGTTGGCAGCAAAAAATCCTTTTGCTTCTTTCACCTTCACCCAATTATTTACATAATTAATCCAAACTTGATCTGTTTGAGGCAATAGCATTGCAATTGGTGTTGGTGAACGCGCTTCTGCATTCTTTACACGAACTACTCCAAATTTTTCCTGCAAAGTTGCGCCTTCAATATTTGAAGTAATAAACACATCAGCTCTTCCAGCTAAAACTTCTTGATATCCACGGGCTGGCGCTTCAACTACTTTGATGTCGGCCTTTGGATACCAAGCCCTTACTAATTTCTCAAAAGATGTTCCAAGTGTTGTTGCAACTTTTACTCCAGGTTGATTTATAGCATCATGACCATCAAATTTTCCTGCATTTTCTTTTGCTGTAAATGGTATGAATTCTACAGAAATGTAACTTTCAGAAAATCCTGCCGCTTTCATTCTTGCGGGTGAGACTGATGCTGAACCAGTAATATGGTATTGTCCTGCAACAACGCCATTAACTAATGTTTTCCAATCAGTTGGCACAAATTCTATTTCGACACCTAAATCTTTGGCTAATTCTTCCATGATATCGATATCAAATCCCTTATAACTGTTTGTCGCTGGATCACGCACAGTCATAGGGTTCCAATCTCCAGTTGTACCAACTTTTAAAACACCGCTACTCAGTATTTCGTTTAAGGCAGACTGCGCATTTGCTGCACCTGACAATACAATCCCCATGATTGCTATTGTTGCTGCTTTAAAAAATTTATTCATCGTCTTCTCCTATTTGGATGTTATGTTCTTGATGTAAGTTTAGATTTAATTAAGGTAGTACGAAATTCAAACAAGTAAACTTTAATATTCAGGTTATTGATGCAAAACACTGCAATAAGTCTCACAAATGTGAATAAATGGTTTGATAACTTTCATGTCCTTAAAGATATTAATCTTACAGTAAACACAGGTGAAAAAGTGGTAATTTGTGGACCTTCAGGATCTGGAAAATCTACTGTTGTTCGCTGTATAAACAAACTCGAAGAACACCAAAGTGGCTTAATTTCACTTTATGGAAAAGAATTAAAAAATACGCAGGAATCTATCAACTCAATTCAAGGTAATGTTGGAATGGTATTTCAACAGTTTAACCTCTTTCCCCATTTGAATGTTTTAGAAAATTTAATTTTAGGACCCATGAAAACGCGCGGTAAAACTAAAGATCAAGCTATCAAAATAGCAATGCATTTCCTCGAACGTGTTCATATTCCAGATCAAGCAAAAAAAATGCCTGCTCAACTCTCAGGTGGGCAACAACAGCGCGTTGCAATAGCAAGATCATTATGTATGGAACCTAAAGTAATGCTATTTGATGAGCCTACCTCATCTCTTGATCCGGAGATGATATCTGAAGTTCTCGATGTAATCATTGAATTGGCCAATGATGGAATGACCATGATAGTTGTTACTCATGAAATGGGATTTGCTCGTAAAGTAGCAGACAAAATTCTCTTTATGGATCAAGGTAAAATAGTCGAACAAAACACAACAGAAGAATTTTTTAAGTCTCCAAAAACTGATCGTTGCAAAACATTCTTAAATCAAATTTTAAAACACTAAGAGAAAATATGAAAAAAATTTACCTTTTATGTTTAGCATTCATTTTTCTTTCGGGTTGTTCCTCAAACGTTTGGGGCTGGTATGTTATTAACCCAGCTACACCATCAGGTTGGATTAACATCAAATTTTTAGTTTCTGGAATTGGAAATACTATTTTAATATCAATTGTTGCGGCGTTTATTTCTATAAATCTTGGATTACTTGTTGCCCTACCTGGACAATCTTCACGAAAAGGTTGGAGAATTATAAATCGGGTTTATGTGGAATTTATTAGATCTATACCTTTATTGCCTATGTTGTTTTGGGTATTTTATGGACTTCCAATTATATTTAAATCAATGGGCCTAAACATACCTATNGATCCATTTTGGGGNGCTGTCATAACTTTAGCAATCTCTGATAGNGCCTTTACAGCAGAGATATACCGNTCTGGAATTCAATCAATCGCAAAGGGCCAAAAAGAAGCTGCCCATTCAATCGGCCTCACATACNCACAAACAATGCGGTATGTAATTCTGCCTCAAGCAATCCGTAGAATTCTTCCTCCTTTAGCAAATCAATTTATATATATTGTAAAAATGAGCGCATTCGCCTCAGTAATTGGAATGCAAGAATTAACACGGCGAGCAAATGAAATTGTAGTAACTGAATATAGACCCTTAGAGATATACTCACTCCTTATTCTCGAATATTTAGTTCTTGTTTTAATTATAAGTGCTGGTGTTCGGTGGCTTGAACGAAGAATGGGCTCCAATGAAAATCAATAGGATTATAATATGAACTGGACAAAATTTATGACCGAAACTGAAGCAAACATTGCTACTTTTTCGAAAGAAATACCTCAAACAGCCAAATACTTTGCAGCCATGGGATCAACCGCAAAAGTTGAAGGGGCTTTAAGTGAAAAAACGAAAGAATTTATAGCGTTAGGAATAGCAATCGCCACTCGGTGTGATAGCTGTATCGGTTTTCACATACGTTCTCTTGTTAGACTTAAAGCAACACGTGATGAAGTTTCTGAAGCCTTAGAAATGGCAACATTCATGGGTGGAGGTCCATCATATGCATATAGCGCCAAAGCGTTGGAAGCATACGACGAATTTTCGGATAATAATTTATAACTTTTATGAAATTTCTTTGGCAGGGGCTGAGGGACTCGAACCCACGACCCTCGGTT
>JGI26118J46590_1000056_pt1 | contig 26986 bp, 24 predicted proteins | sample AOAMet_66_BLW_10_2_FD_46590 | JGI IMG/M metagenome (IMG submission 46590)
GATCAAGCTGTGGATTGGGTTGAGGATCCGTCAAACTCTGACAGAAAATACGAACGCGTGCGAATGCGCCAGCATCTTCCTGAATTGGCGCGCCAGGGCATCACCGCCCAAGATTTATCCAATATCGCCGCCAAAATGGCGAAATCAAAAATGCAATTTGATGCGCAAGTTCATCAGGTGGCAGAGATGTTAACCGAAGAATATAGCGGGGATCTGCGATTGCGCTTATCTGCCTTTTGCGGCCTGCCGTCTTTGTTGCAAAAGCGTCTGTTTTCAAAAGCTTTGTGCTGGGTGTCTGCGAACCCATATCCGCCGCGGCAGGCGGCGCGTGATCAGGCATTGGACTTGCTGCTTTTGGGCAAAGCTCAGACGCTTCATGGGTGTATGATGTTTTTGTGGAAAAACTGTCTTTACATCACGCGGGAAGCGCAGGCGATTGCGCCCAAGCCGGTGGCGCTGCGGCCCAAGACNTTATGGGATAAGCGTTGGCGCCTCACAATGTCGCAGGCCTCGCCATCTGCCAAGCTTTGGGTGGCAGCTCTTGGACCTACTGAGGCTGCGAAACTACGCCCGCATCTTGATATTGACCTGCCGTTTAAAGCGTTGGTGGCGCAGCCCGCTATTTTTGATCAAACAGGATTTTTATGCGCACCCGCTTTGCGCCCGCATTCTGGCCTGCAGGCCCAAATATGGCCTAGAGATTTCATTGAATCGCTTCGGCCCTATTGAACCTGCGCGTTTGATGGCTATTTAACTCAATACAGCGCCGTGTTACACACGGGGGTAATTTTTTTTGGAGAAGTTCCTTGGGCAATAACCGCAACATAGCCTTCTGGGTCGTTTTGTTTCTGTTGATCGTTGTTTTATTCAACGTCTTTAACTCTGGCAGTGGCGCGATGCAAAGCCGCGAGATGAGCTATTCCGATTTTGTCCAATCGGTGGAAAGCGGCAATGTCACTGCCGCCACGCTGGATGGCGAAAAAGTGCGTTTCATCGGTTCTGATAACTCTGAATATATCACGATCCGGCCAGATGATGCGAATGTTACGGATTTATTGATCGCGAATAAAGTCGCGATCCGCGCCGAGCAGCAGCAGCAATCCGGGCTGCAATCGTTTTTGGTGACACTGTTTCCGTTTTTGTTGCTTATTGGGGTTTGGATTTTCTTCATGAACCGCATGCAAGGCGGTGGCAAAGGCGGTGCAATGGGGTTTGGGAAATCGCGTGCCAAAATGCTGACAGAGAAGCAGGGCCGCATCACGTTTGACGATGTGGCCGGTATCGATGAAGCCAAAGAAGAGCTGGAAGAAATTGTTGAATTTCTAAGAAACCCGCAAAAGTTTAGCCGCTTGGGAGGTAAGATCCCGAAAGGCGCTTTGCTCGTGGGCCCTCCGGGTACGGGTAAAACCTTGTTAGCACGCGCTATTGCGGGTGAAGCGGGCGTGCCGTTCTTTACGATCTCGGGATCTGATTTTGTGGAAATGTTCGTTGGCGTCGGGGCAAGCCGTGTGCGCGATATGTTTGAGCAAGCCAAGAAAAATGCGCCTTGCATCGTGTTNATCGATGAAATTGACGCTGTTGGGCGAAACCGCGGCGCGGGNTATGGCGGCGGCAATGATGAGCGCGAGCAAACGTTGAACCAATTATTGGTTGAAATGGATGGGTTTGAAGCCAATGATGGTGTGATCATTCTGGCGGCGACCAACCGGCGCGATGTGCTTGATCCTGCGTTGCTGCGTCCGGGCCGATTTGATCGCCAAGTGACGGTTCCAAACCCTGACATCAAGGGACGTGAGAAAATTTTAAACGTACATGCGCGCAAAACTCCCCTTGGTCCGGATGTAGATCTTAGGTTAATTGCCCGCGGCACGCCCGGGTTTTCAGGGGCTGATTTGGCCAATCTGGTCAATGAAGCTGCTTTGATGGCCGCGCGGATTGGCCGATCCACAGTCGCGATGGTAGATTTCGAAAATGCCAAAGATAAAGTGATGATGGGGGCCGAGCGGCGCAGCATGGTTCTGACCGCCGATCAAAAGGAAAAAACGGCTTATCATGAAGCTGGCCATGCGGTTGTGGGAATGGCCCTGCCGCAATGCGATCCTGTTTATAAGGCAACCATTATTCCACGCGGTGGAGCATTGGGGATGGTTGTATCCTTGCCAGAGATTGATCGGTTGAACTGGCATAAATCTGAATGTGAAGAAAAAATGGCAATGACGATGGCCGGCAAAGCCGCTGAGATTATCAAATATGGCCCCGAGAATGTGTCAAACGGGCCAGCGGGTGATATTCAGCAAGCCTCGGGTCTGGCGCGGGCCATGGTGCTGCGCTGGGGCATGTCTGATAAGGTTGGCAATATCGATTATTCTGAAGCGCATGAAGGGTATTCGGGCAATACGGCGGGTCTGTCCGTTTCGGCCAATACCAAAGAGATGATCGAAGATGAAGTGAAGCAGTTTATCGCAACCGCGTATGAGCAAGCCCATGCAATCTTGATTGAGCGCAAGGATGAGTGGGAACGCTTGGCGCAGGGTCTGCTTGAATATGAAACATTGACGGGCGACCAAATCAAAAACGTGATGCGCGGCGATCCCCCGGAAGCCGATGACGATGCGGGCAGTGCGGCAGGGGGCGAAAAACCAGCCTCCATCACCGCTATTCCCAAAACCAAGCCGAAAGCCAAGCCTTCAGCAGATGGAGATATGGCACCCGAACCAACCTAACAGCGCCAAGCGGATAGAATGTCCGCGCTATGGGCGCTATGGGTGGGGGGTATCGGATCCTGGTCTGCGCGGATGCGTTCAGCGACGGCGTTACAGCATCTCAATTAAAAAAGGTGATCTTAAAAGTTAGATCACCTTTTTCTTTTGCCATGTGTGTTTATTTGGCCAACGGATCGTTGGCAGAGGTTCGGCAGACTCAGGCTGACGCGAAAAACTGGCTTTAGGCGTGAATGGCGCCATCGCCGCAAGCCAAAGCGGCCTCGCGTACCGCCTCTGAATACGTGGGATGGGCGTGGCAGGTTAACGCCAAATCTTCGGCGGACGCGCCAAATTCCATTGCAACGCAGATTTCATGAATCAAATCTCCGGCCGAGGGCCCTATTATATGCGCGCCCAAGATGCGATCGGTTTGCGCATCGGCCAATAGTTTGACAAAGCCATCTCCAGCAAAATTCGCCTTGGCCCGGCCATTGCCCATAAAGTTGAATTTTCCAACTTTATAAGCGCGGCCCTGCTCTTTCAGCTGTGCCTCGGTTTGGCCCACATTGGCAACTTCCGGATGCGTATAGATCACGCCTGGGATCACATCATAATTCACATGCCCATGCTTGCCTGCGATCACTTCGGCCGCGGCCATACCCTCATCCTCGGCTTTGTGCGCCAGCATTGGCCCATCAATCGCATCGCCAATTGCATAGATGCCGGAAATATTGGTTTGCCAATGTGAATCGGTTTTGATCTGACCGCGCTCGCTGATCTCTATGCCAAGATCGGCCAAGCCCAACCCATCCGTAAACGGCTTTCGCCCCGTTGCCACCAAGACAGTATCTGCGTCTATCTGGTGCGCGCTGTCATCTTTGCGCAACGTATAATTGACTTTGGCTTTGGTTTTAAGCTTTTCAACGCCGCTTACAGCTGCGCCCATGATAAATTTCAAGCCCTGCTTTTTCAGAATGCGCTGGAAGGTTTTTTGAACCTCTGCGTCCATTCCCGGTGTGATCGCGTTTAAAAACTCTACCACGGTCACATCACTGCCCAGCCGCGCGTAAACAGATCCAAGCTCTAAGCCAATCACGCCCGCACCGATCACCACAAGTTTTTTCGGGATCTTGGCCAAGCTTAAGGCCCCGGTTGAGCTGACCACGGTTTTTTCGTCGATCTCTATGCCGGGCAGGCTAGAGGGCGTGGAACCGCTGGCAATAATAATATTTTTCGCCTGATGACTTTCATCGCCCACTTTGACCACACCGGCCTCGGGAATGCTGCCCCAGCCTTTCAGCCAATCGATTTTGTTCTTCTTGAAAAGAAATTCAATACCCTTGGTGTTGCCCTCAATCGTTTCGGTTTTATACGTTTGCATCTGCGACCAATCTACCGTTGGCGATTTGGCATTCAGGCCCATTTTTGCAAAATTATGTTCGGCTTCATGAAGCATATGTGACGCATGCAGCAGTGCTTTGGAAGGAATACAGCCCACATTGAGGCAGGTGCCGCCCAAGGTTTCCCGCCCTTCAACACAGGCTGTTTTAAGTCCCAGTTGAGCGCATCTGATCGCCGCAACATAGCCCCCGGGCCCGCTGCCAATCACAATTACATCATAGCTCGCCATTGTTATTTCCTTTCGCAGCGCGGGGGGTATTTCCCGCCTAAGCCGTCAGTAGTTTTGAGTTTCACCCTAAAGATCCATCAGCAAGCGCCGGGGATCTTCAAGCGCCTCCTTCACGCGGACTAAGAAGGTTACGGCGCCTTTACCATCCACGATCCGGTGGTCATAGCTGAGGGCCAGATACATCATTGGCCGGATCACCACTTGGCCATTCACGGCAATGGGGCGGTCTTGAATTTTATGCATGCCCAGGATTCCCGATTGCGGGGGGTTCAAAATAGGAGAGGACATTAATGAACCATAAACTCCGCCATTTGAAATCGTGAAAGTGCCGCCTTGCATTTCTTCCATGCTAAGCTTGCCGTCGCGGGCGCGCTGCCCTTTTTCGCTGATCGCTTGCTCGATGGCGGCAAAGCTCATCGCATCAACATCCCGAATTACGGGCACAACCAAGCCGGTTGGCGTGCCAGCCGCGATGCCCATATGCACAAAGTTCTTATAAACTATATCGGTGCCATCTATTTCGGCATTGACTTCGGGAACCTCTTGCAAAGCGTGGCAGCAGGCTTTGGTGAAGAAAGACATGAAGCCAAGTTTGACACCATGCTTCTTTAAAAACAGATCTTTATATTCTGATCTAAGATCCATCACGGCGCTCATATCGACTTCGTTATACGTTGTCAGCATGGCGGCCGAATTCTGGCTGTCTTTTAGGCGCCGTGCAATGGTTTGACGCAAGCGCGTCATTTTAACCCGCTCTTCACGCGCTGCATCGCTGGCCATAACGGGGGCGCGCGGCGCGGCTGGTGTTTGAGCGGTTGCGGCTGGCGTGTGCGCGGCGGCGGCGACAGCCCGGGTTACATCTTCTTTCATTACCCGCCCATCGCGGCCGGTGCCTTGCACCGTGCTGGGCTTAAGACCCGCTTCGGCCATAGCTTTTTTTGCAGCCGGCGCATCTTCCACCGAGCTGGCTTTAGCCGTGCTTGGGGTGGCCTCTGGAACGGGCTGCGCTGCAGACGTGTTGCCTTCCCCCTCTGCCTGGCTGATCACGGCCAAAATGGCGGTTGCATCCACTGTGCTGCCTTCCGCGGCGATAATTTTTTTCAAAACCCCTGCGCTTGGCGATGGAACTTCCACGCTGACCTTATCGGTTTCCAGCTCGCAAAGGATTTCATCGCTTTTTACGCTATCACCTGGCGCTTTGAACCAACTGGCCACGGTGGCTTCGGTCACGCTTTCCCCCAAAGTTGGAACGGCAACCTCAATATCTGATGAATCTGCTGCCGCGTTTGACGGCGCTTTAGGGGCTGGGCTCTTGGCAGTATCCGAAGCCTCGCTACGGCCTGCGCCGCTGGCAATATTGGCCAGCAAAGCATCAACGCCGACCGTTGTGCCTTCTGCCGCAACGATTTCGCTGAGAACGCCTGCGGCCGGGCTCGGCACTTCGACGGTGACTTTATCGGTTTCCAACTCGCATAGCATTTCGTCTAAAGCCACAACATCGCCTGGTTTTTTAAACCAGGTGGCCACCGTCGCTTCTGTGACAGATTCGCCCAAAGTCGGGACACGAATTTCCGTTGTCATTGGTTATTTCCCTTCGATCGTCAGCGCTTCATCGATAAGCGCGGCTTGTTGGAATTTATGCTGTGCGGCTAAACCGGTGGCCGGTGAAGCGCTGGCCGAGCGGCCCACATAGCGAAGACGGTTATGTTTTGCTTTCATGCGTTCGAGCACCCATTCCAAATTGGGCTCCATGAAGCTCCAACCACCCTGGTTCTTAGGTTCCTCCTGACACCAAATCATTTCGGCATTCTCAAAGCGCTGAAGTTCCTTCATTGCTGAGATGGCCGGAAACGGATAGAACTGTTCAAAGCGCATCAAGTAAATATCATCGAGACCGCGGGCATTTCGCTCTTCCAAAAGATCATAATAAACTTTGCCCGAACACATCACGACGCGTTTGATTTTGGCATCTGGTTTAAGCTTATGCGCCGAGCTGCTGGCTTCCGCATCATCCCAAAGTACCCGATGAAAGGATGAGCCAGTGGTGAATTCTTCGGCCTTTGAGACGGCTAATTTATGCCGCAGCAATGATTTTGGCGTCATCAGAATTAATGGTTTGCGAAAGTTCCGGTGCAATTGGCGGCGCAAAATATGAAAGTAATTGGCGGGCGTGGTGCAATTGGCGATGATCCAATTATCTTGCCCGCACATTTGCAAAAACCGTTCGAGCCGCGCAGAGCTATGTTCTGGCCCTTGACCCTCGAATCCATGGGGCAGCAACACCACCAGACCGGACATACGCAACCATTTGCTTTCACCAGAGCTGATGAATTGATCAAACATGATTTGCGCGCCATTTGCAAAATCGCCAAATTGGGCTTCCCAAAGCGTAAGGGCGTTGGGCTCGGCCAGCGAATAGCCATATTCAAACCCTAGAACGGCATATTCGGACAGCATCGAATCGATCACATCATACCGCTTTTGTCCGGTGCGAATATGATTGAGCGGGTAAAAGCGCTCTTCGGTATCTTGATTGATCAAGCCAGAATGGCGTTGGCTAAATGTGCCCCGGGTACAGTCTTGGCCGGACAAACGCACCGGAAAGCCTTCGCATAATAGAGATCCAAAGGCCAAGGCTTCGCCGGTGGCCCAATCGAAGCCTTCGCCGGCGGCGAACATTTTCTTTTTGGTTTCAAGCATCCGGGCGACGGTTTTATGCAGCGGAAACCCATCTGGTGCGCGGCTCAATGCAGTGCCAATATCTGCCAGCGTTTGGGTCGAAATTGATGTTTCTCCGCGCTGATATTCTTCTCCGCGGCGATCCAAATGCGACCAGCGGCCATCCAGCCAATCGGCTTTATTGGGTTTATATTCTTTTCCCGCCTCAAACTCTTCGCTCATTTTGGCTTGGAAGGCAGCTTTCATATCTTCAACTTCGCCTTCGGGTATTAGCCCATCCTTGACCAACCGTTCGGTGTAAAGCGAAAGCGTGGTTTTTTGTCGCTTGATTTGATTATACATTAAAGGGTTTGTGAACATTGGTTCATCCCCCTCATTATGCCCAAATCGGCGATAGCAGAAGATGTCGATCACCACGTCTTTTTGGAATTTTTGGCGGAATTCCGTAGCCACTTTTGCCGCATGCACAACGGCTTCTGGATCGTCACCATTCACGTGGAATATAGGAGCTTCTACCATTAAGGCGATATCGGTCGGATAGGGCGATGAGCGGCTAAAATGAGGTGCTGTGGTAAACCCAATCTGGTTATTGACAACAACATGGATTGTTCCGCCCGTGCGATGGCCCACCAATCCAGATAGCCCAAAACATTCCGCCACAACCCCTTGGCCGGCAAAGGCCGCATCGCCATGCAGCAATAAGGGCAAAACCTGCGTGCGATCCGCATCGCCGATTTGATCTTGTTTGGCGCGCACTTTGCCAATTACAACCGGGTTAACAGCCTCTAAATGGCTGGGGTTTGCGGTTAGCGATAGATGCACGTTATTGCCGTCAAAATCACGGTCAGAGGATGCGCCGAGATGATATTTCACATCGCCAGAGCCGTCTACATCTTCTGGCTTGAACGAGCCGCCCTGAAATTCGTTGAAAATCGCCCGGTACGGTTTTTGCATCACATTTGCCAATACAGAAAGGCGGCCGCGATGCGGCATACCGATCACAATGTCGCGCACCCCAAGCGCACCACCGCGCTTGATGATTTGCTCTAGCGCGGGGATCAGGCTTTCCCCGCCATCCAAGCCAAAGCGTTTGGTGCCGGTGTATTTCACGTGCAGAAATTTTTCAAACCCTTCGGCTTCAACCATCTTATTCAAGATGGCTTTACGCCCCTCACGGGTGAATGTGATCTCTTTATCGCGCCCCTCGATACGTTCTTTAAGCCATGAAGATTGCTCGGGGTCCGAAATATGCATGTATTGCAAAGCAAACGTGCTGCAATAGGTGCGTTTCAGAATATCGATGATTTGGCGCATGCTGGCAAATTGCAAGCCGAGCACATTATCAATAAAGATTGGCCGATCCATATCGGCCTCTTCAAAGCCATAAGATTTTGGCTGTAACTCAAGGTGCTGCCCGGTGGCTTGAAGTTTCAAAGGATCCAGATCTGCCGATAAATGCCCACGGATGCGGTGGGCTCGAATAATCATTAAGGCGCGGATACTGTCTAAAACCGCACGTTTCACAGCCTCTTGGCTGATTGTACTGTTGAGCTCTTTGGCCTTTCCAAGGATTTTTTCCTTGGCGGCTGCGGCCTCTTGCGGCGGCGGCATCCATTCACCAGTGAGCGCGGCGGTTAGATCATCAGTCGGTTGAGGGGGCCAATCTTTGCGGGCCCAAGACGGGCCAGAGGCGTCTGCTTTGACGTCTAAATCCGAATCCCCCAACGCTTGGAAAAAGGCTTGCCAGGCGCCATCAACTGTATTGGGGTCACGGGCATATTGCGCGTAAAGCTGCTCAAGATACGCCGCGTTGTGCCCCTGCATGAAGGAAGAGGCGTGGAACTGTTCATTCGCAGACTGATCGGTCATGTTAGATCCTCTTAAGATGTTCAAAGTAAGGGGCGCTCAGCAAAAGTATTTTGGAATGGGCTTGCGCCAAACATTGCTGCGCCAAGCTTTGTGAATAAGGCGCTTTGCCCTGTTTATTTCGCGGGGTTAGATCCCGCAATTTAGCCCTGATATTTTTGCTGATATAGCGCATTAAGGGTTACCCGATGGCTTTAAGAACCGCTTCACCCAATCCGGCTGGGCTCTCTGCAACCACGATGCCCGCAGCTTGCATAGCTTCGATTTTATCTTCCGCACCACCTTTGCCACCGGCAACAATGGCACCGGCATGACCCATGCGACGGCCCGGAGGGGCTGTGCGTCCGGCGATAAAGCCGGCCACGGGCTTGCTGCGCCCGCGTTTGGCCTCATCTCTTAAAAACTGCGCCGCTTCTTCTTCAGCGCTGCCACCAATTTCACCGATCATAATAATTGACTGCGTTTCCTCATCCGCCAAGAACCACTCAAGCGCATCGATATGCTCGGTGCCTTTGATTGGATCCCCACCGATGCCCACGCAGGTGGATTGACCCAAGCCAACATCCGATGTTTGCTTGACCGCTTCGTAGGTTAAAGTACCCGAGCGCGACACAACTCCGACGGATCCACGGCGGTGGATATGCCCAGGCATGATGCCAATCTTACAAGCATCAGGCGTGATTACACCGGGACAATTTGGCCCGATCAACACGGAATTACTGGTCTCTAAAGCCCGCTTTACTTGCATCATATCCAACACAGGGATGCCTTCTGTGATACAGACGATCAGTTCAATTTCGGCATCGAGTGCCTCTAAAATACTATCCGCAGCAAAGGGGGGTGGGACATAAATCACCGAGGCGTTTGCTTGAGTAACGGCTTTGGCCTCATGCACCGAGTTGAACACAGGCAAATCAAGATGCACTTGGCCGCCTTTTCCGGGCGTAACGCCACCAACCATTTTAGTGCCATAGGCGATGGCTTGCTCGGAATGAAAAGTGCCTTGCGAGCCGGTAAACCCTTGACAGATCACTTTGGTGTTTTCGTTTATGAGAATTGCCATGTCTTACCCCTTGACCGCCGTTACGATTTTTTCGGCACCGTCTTTTAGATTATCGGCCGCGATCACGTCCAATCCNGATGTGTTGATGATCTTTTTGCCTTGTTCGACATTGGTGCCTTCCAGTCGCACTACCAGAGGTACTGCCAACCCAACTTCCTTTACCGCGGCCACAACCCCTTCGGCGATCACATCACAGCGCATAATACCCCCAAAAATGTTGACTAAAATGCCTTTGACATTTGGATCTGAGGTAATAATTTTAAAGGCCTCGGTGACTTTTTCTTTGGTGGCCCCGCCACCAACATCCAAGAAATTTGCCGGCTCGGCGCCATAAAGTTTGATAATATCCATCGTGGCCATCGCAAGGCCTGCGCCGTTGACCATGCAGCCAATTTCGCCGTCTAAGGCAATGTAGTTAAGATCGTATTTTGAAGCTTCGAGTTCTTTGGGGTCTTCCTCTGTGGTATCTCTGAGTTCGGCGATATCAGGGTGCCGGTAGACGGCATTGCCGTCGAACCCCATTTTTGCATCTAAACATTTCAGATCGCCGCCATCGGTCACGATCAGAGGGTTGATTTCCAACATCTCAACGTCTTTTTCGATGAATAGGCGATAAAGTGTGCCCATTAAGGCCACGCATTGTTTGATCTGTTTGCCCTCTAGGTTCAGCATGAACGCAATTCTGCGGCCATGATAGGCTTGATATCCGGTCGCCGGATCAACCGAAAAAGACAGAATTTTTTCAGGCGTTTCGGCCGCAACCTCTTCAATGTCCATGCCGCCCTCGGTCGAGCAAACGAACGACACGCGACTGGTCTGACGATCGACCAATAGGGCCAGATAGAGCTCACGCTCGATGCCCGAACCGTCTTCGATATAGATACGGTTGACTTGTTTGCCGGCGGGGCCGGTTTGGTGGGTCACCAAAGTACGGCCGAGCATTTTCTTGGCTTCTTCTGCTGCCTCGGTGGCCGATTTGGCCATGCGAACGCCGCCTTTTTCACCCGCATCAGCTTCCGTAAAATGGCCTTTGCCGCGGCCACCGGCGTGGATTTGCGCTTTTACAACCCAAAGGGGCCCATCCAGTTCACCCGCAGCGGTTTTGGCATCGTCTGCCTTGAGCACAAAGCGCCCTTCCGAGACCGGGGCGCCATAGCTGCGCAACAAGGCTTTCGCTTGATATTCATGAATATTCATCGAGTGTTCCTACATGACCCAAAGTTTGCGCCATTTAGTCGCATCAAGCGGACGGTTATAAGCTTTTTTTAAAAATTTTTATAGATTTTTACGTTTTTAGGTATTTTGTGATCACAGATTTTATAGGTGTGATCACAAAATAAAATATAGCGGCAGTTTGCCTAGGGTTGCCCCAGCATATGGTGGTTTCAAGCTTGCGCGCAGCGGCCCACCTGCCGGGATAAACGATGGTTGCCCGGCTGAAAATAAAAAAGCACGCATGCGTGCATGCGTACTTTTTCAGCGTGGTAAGAAGCCCCGACAGGCACGCGGGAGCGCGCCGGCGCAGATGTCTTTAGGCTAGGCTGTCATCAATATTTTTACAGGCGGCGACAAGCCCTTTGACGGCCTCGACGGATTTATCGAACATGGCCTGCTCGTCTTTCGTCAATTTAATGTTCACGATCTTCTCAACGCCGTTTTTGCCAATGATTGTCGGCACGCCGACATACATATTTTTAAGGCCAAATTCACCATTGCAATTGGCGGCGCAGGGCAGAAGCCGTTTTTGATCTTTCAGATAGGCTTCTGCCATTTCAATGGCCGACGTTGCGGGGGCGTAGAACGCAGAACCGGTTTTCAACATACCAACAATCTCGGCTCCGCCATCACGGGTACGCTGGATGATTGCATCCAGCTTCTCTTGCGAGGTCCAGCCCATTTCAACCAGGTCTGGCAGCGGAATTCCGGCCACGGTGGAATAGCGCGCCAAAGGCACCATCGTATCCCCGTGCCCGCCAAGCACAAAGGCGGTGACGTCACGCATCGAAACCTCAAATTCCAAGCTTAGGAAGTGGCGGAAGCGAGCCGAATCCAAAACGCCGGCCATGCCGCATACTTTGTGATGGGGCAGGCCAGAGAATTCCCGCAACGCCCAGACCATCGCATCGAGCGGGTTGGTGATGCAAATCACGAACGCATCAGGCGCGTGATCGCGAATACCTTCTCCAACAGATTTCATCACTTTCAGGTTAATCCCCAAAAGATCGTCGCGGCTCATTCCGGGCTTGCGGGCAACGCCGGCGGTAACGATGCACACATCTGCGCCGGCGATATCGGCATAAGATTGCGTGCCCGACACATTGGCGTCAAACCCTTCGGCAGGGCCGGATTCTGCGATATCGAGCGCTTTGCCATTTGGAATGCCCTCTGCAATATCAAATAAGACAACATCGCCCAGCTCTTTCATAGCGGCCAGATGCGCCAATGTTCCACCAATTTGTCCGGCGCCGATCAGTGCTATTTTGGGTCGTGCCATAGAAGTTCTCCCGTCTCGGTTTTGTTTCGCATCCGGTTACTGCTTTCTGATTAAATTAGCAAGTGTGCTGCATTGCAGCGCAAATTGGCGTTTGCGCCAAGCCTCTCGCAATAGGTTGAACCGTCCGTTTTTAGACCATAGGCTCTTTCATATGGAAAGTGGTTTGCGCGGGCCCATTTGATAAGAAAGATGGCTGTTTATGGAGGCTTGGATGTTTGCCCTGATGGGGGGCGCTGTTTTGTTTGCGGGCATTTCTAAAAGTGGATTTGGTTCTAAGGTTGATTTCATAGGGGTCGTGATTTTGGCCGGATTGATGGATCCGGGAAAAGCCATCGGAGTGATGTTGCCGTTGCTGATGGTGATGGATCTGTCGAATCTGCGCGCCTATTGGGGGAAATGGTCGCGCGGCGATGCCCTTACCTTAATTCTTGGCGGCATTCCGGGGGTTATGCTAGGGGCGTTGTTTTTCACGCAGGTCAATCAACAGGTGCTGCAATTTCTGATTGGCCTGATCAGCCTTTTGTTTTTAAGCTGGTTTTGCGCCTCACGCCTATCGACGGTTTTGTCAAGAATGGGCCCATTTTCACGTGGGGTTGGGGGGCTTGCGGGTTTCGTCGCGGGGTTTACCAGCTTTGTCAGCCATGCTGGTGGTCCGGCAGCCGCGGTGTATCTTCTGTCGAAAAACATGTCCAAAACAGAATATCAAGCCACTACTGTTCTGGTATTCTGGGTGACCAATATTTTAAAAGGCGGCCTTTACGTGGGTTTGGGCTTGCTGAGCCGCGATACGCTCGCGCTTGATCTGATGCTCTTGCCCTTTGCGTTTTGCGGTGTTTGGCTGGGGTTGCAGGCGCATCGTAAAATACCTGAAAAAGCATTTTTTGTGTTAATGTATGTTGCTTTGGCGGTTTCCGCTTTGCGCCTTATCTGGCTGTCTTTGGCTTAAGCCGCCCAGAACGCTTTGGCATCATGCGCGCCGGCGATGGCGACTGGGCTGTGGCAATTCTTGCATAATAACGTTTTGGCCTTGAACTTTTCGGCAAGAGATGCGCATTGATTTCGTAATATTATTGCGGAAGCTTCTTATGACCCTATCTCATCGCCCTCTTCGATCGGCGCTTTACATACCGGGCTCTAAGCCGCGGGCTTTGGAAAAAGCGCGAAACCTGCCCACTGATAGCATTATTTTTGACCTTGAAGATGCCGTATCCGCTGAGTCGAAATCCGAGGCGCGCGTGATCCTGCGCGCAGCTTTGGCGCAAGGCGGCTATGGCGCGCGTTTGAAAATTGTTAGAATAAACGCTCTTAATACACCGTGGGGCGAAGCTGATCTTCAGGCTTTGGATGGGCTTGACGTTGATGCTGTGCTGCTGCCGAAAGTAAATAGCGCAGGTGATTTGGATGCGCTGGCGAATGTGGTCGGAGCAAAATGGCCGCTTTGGGCGATGCTGGAAACCCCGTTGGGCATTTTGAACGCGGGCGAAATCGCGGCTCATCCACTGCTGCAGGCCTTGGTGGCCGGCACGAATGATTTGGCAAAAGACTTAAAGTGCCAACTCACGCTGACCCGAGACAGTTTGCAAATGGCGCTGCAAGCGCTTGTGCTTGCCGCGCGGGCGCATGATGTGGCTCTGTTGGACGGAGTGTATAATCAGTTTCAGGATGAAGAAGGGTTGATCGCGCAATGCAGGCAGGGCCGTTCTTTGGGCTTTGATGGCAAAACGCTGATTCATCCGGCGCAGTTAAGCGCTGCAAATCGCTGTTTCGCGCCTTCTGCGGATGAAATTGAATTGGCACAGCGCCAAATATCTGCTTTTGAGGAGGCAGAAGCCGCTGGACAGGGTGTTGCAGTGCTTGATGGAACGATCATCGAGAATCTGCATATCGAAACCGCGCGGAAAACCTTGGCAATGGCGCAAGCAATTGCTGCAATGCAGACGGAGTAAAAAATGGTTTTATTGATAGCGGGTGTTGTGCTGTGGTTCGCTGCGCATGGTTTTAAGCGTCTTGCCCCCGAACGGCGCAGTGCAATGGGCGAAAAAGGAAAAGCTCCGGTTGCAATTGGAATTGCGCTTGGATTGGTGTTGATGATTATCGGCTATCGGCAAGCGGCTTTTATCGAGATTTGGTCACCCCCTGAGTTTTTAATTCATATCAACAACCTGATCATGGTTGTGGCCGTGGCTGTGTTTGCGATGGCGCATACCAAAGGTCGGATGCGTGGCCGGATGCGCCATCCAATGTTGACCTCAGTGAAGATGTGGGCCGCGGCGCATTTGCTGGTAAATGGTGACTTGGCGTCCATCATTCTATTTGGCGGCATGCTGGGTTGGGCTGTCTGGACGGTGATTAAGATCAACCGCGCAGANGAGTGGCAACGGCCCGAGCCCGGCGAAGATAAGCGCGATTGGAAATTTTTAGTGGTGACCGTGGTGACCTTTGCCGTGATGGTAGGTTTGCATTTATGGCTGGGCGTCTCGCCCTTTGGAGCCCGGGGTGCATGACCCAATTATACCGATTGCTGACTGGTGAAGACGGATCTGCTTTTTGCCATAAAGTAACGTTGGCTCTTTCAAAAGGGTGGCGGCTTTATGGCGAGGCACAATATGTTTTTGACCCAGACAGCCAAAAAATGCGCTGCGCGCAGGCGGTGATAAAAGACAGCTTAAACNCCTATGATCCTGATCGAGCGCTCGGAGAACAATGAATGAGCAAATCGAATATTGGGCGCTTTTTTGAAGATTATTCATTTGGCGAGGTAATCGCGCACGCTGTTCCGCGCACCCTCACCGAGGGAGAGCGCGCGCTCTATCATGCGCTTTATCCGGCGCGCCATGCATTGAATTCGTCAGATGAATTTGCCCGAAATTGCGGGTTGCCGCGGGCCCCTTTAGACGATTGGGCTGCGTTTCATATGGTGTTCGGCAAAACCGTACCGGATATTTCACTCAATGCAGTGGCGAATTTGGGCTATGCAGAAGGGCGTTGGTTGGCCCCGATCTTTACGGGTGATACCGTGCAGGCGGTGTCTGAAGTCATCGGGTTGAAAGAAAACACAAATGGAAAAACCGGCATCGTCTATCTACGCACGCGCGGGCTGAACCAGCATGGCGATATTGTTCTTGAATATGTGCGCTGGGCAATGCTGCGCAAAAGACAGACCAGCTCGCCCGCGCCAAAGGCTGTGCTGCCCGAATTGGCCGGGGCGGTAGATCCGGCGGATCTCTGCGTTCCAGAAGGGCTAGATTTTTCCAATTATGCGTTTGATCTTGCCGGAGAGCCGTATCGTTTGTCTGCGTATAAGCGCGGTGAAGTGATTGATCACGTTGACGCGATGACCATCGAAGAAGCCGAACATATGATGGCAACGCGGCTGTGGCAAAACACCGCCAAAGTGCATTTTGATGTAACCAGCCGCGCCGATGGCAACCGCCTGATTTATGGCGGGCACGTAATTTCTTTGGCGCGGGCATTATCGTTTAATGGCCTAGCCAATGCGCAAATGATTGTNGCCCTGAATAGCGGCGCGCATGCCAACCCTTGTTTTGCGGGCGATACCGTTTCGGCTTGGTCTGAAGTGCTTGACATAGCGCAAACCCGCGTGCCGGGTATCGGTGCCATTCGCTTGCGGTTGGTGGCGCAAAAAAACCAAGCGGGACCGGGGCCGCTGCGCGGAGAAGACCAACGCTACCTTCCCCATATTCTTCTTGATTTGGATTATTGGGCCTTGATACCCTCATAACCAGAGGAGAGGCGATGCGCATCACATTATTGGCCTTTTTGGTGCTTTTTGNGGGCGGGTTACGCCCTGCTTTTGGCCAGTCAAACGCCGAGAAAATCGCCGCGCGCGACGCCTATGTGTCTTCTAACATTGTATCCATTTTTTATCATGAGTTGGGGCATGCAATTATCGATAAGATGTCGGTGCCGATTTTNGGNCAAGAAGAAGATGCGGCGGATGTTTTATCCATTTTAATGATCGATCAAGTTTATGATGAAGAATCAGCCCAAGATGTTGCGTATGATGCCGCGCTCGGTTTTTTAGCAGATGCAGAACAGGCGGAAGAATTGGCGTTTTGGGGGGTGCATGGGCTTGATGAGCAGCGATTTTATAATCTGATTTGTTTGTTCTATGGGGCCAACCCAGCCGATCGGATCTTTTTTGCCGACGATCTTGGGTTTGCCAGAAGAACGCGCTGATAGCTGCCCTGAGGAATATGATCAGGCGATTGTAAGTTGGGGAGGGGTGTTGGATCAGATGGCCGCCCTGAAGGGAAAAATAATATTTGAGGGCCCTGTTGAAAGCTTGATTGGCCAAGTGGTGGCGGAAGAAATCACTTTTCTAAATGGGCAATTGGGCTTTCCTGTTGATTTTGAAGTGTTGATAGAAACATGCGAGGAGGCTAATGCGTTTTACGATCCAGAAGCCGGTTCCGTGACGCTTTGCGCAGAATTTGAAACCTATTTAAGCCGGCAATATGAAAACATGTGATCACAAATAAAAACTCTGTGATCACAACCGCGCATTTCGCCAAGAGTCAGAAAAGAATATTGTTTCTGGGGCTGTTATTACTTTCAAATCAAGATAAAAGGATCCTATCGTATCGGCGAATAGCTGTGGAGGCTTCGCTTTTAAAAGATCGTAAGGGAATTTTAATGGCTGATGTAAACCGGGGCAATCGCCCTTTGTCACCGCATTTATCTATTTATCGCCCGCAGCTGACTTCGATCACGTCAATCTTAACGCGGATCACGGGAAATGCTTTATTGCTGGGTACTATCATGGTGATTTGGTGGTTATTAGCGGCGGCAACTTCGCCGGCCTATTTTGAACTGGTCAACGGGGTTGTAACCTCCTGGTTTGGAAAATTAATCCTATTGGGCTCGATCTGGGCGCTGTGGTATCACAGCTTGGCCGGTTTGCGGCATTTGATTTGGGACAACGCCATTGGCTTGGATGTGCCGACAGCCGAAAAACTTGGCTGGGGTGTTATCATAGGGTCGCTAGTGCTGAGCGTCATCACCATTGTGGTTTTATAAGGGCAAGAAACAGATATGCGTTATTTAACGGATCGCAAACGGGCCGTGGGCCTGGGAAGCGCCAAAACAGGCACCGCGCATTTTTGGGCCATGAAGGTGAGCTCTGCGGCGCTTTTGGTGCTGGTTCCCTTATTCGTCTGCACGCTGGGGCGTGTTATCGGTGAAAGCCATCAAGATGTGATTGCGCATTTTGCCCGGCCCGGCCCGGCCTTGGTTGTGGCGCTGACGCTGATTGTTGGTCTTGAGCATTTTAAGTCGGGCGCGCAGGTTTTAATTGAAGATTATGTCCATGGGACTGCACAGAAAATCTGGATCATCGCGGTTATTTGTATGTCCTATGCCTTGATGGCAACAGGGCTGTTCGCGATCGCTAAGATGGCACTTTAAAGGGCGAAGGCAATGTCAGAATATACGTTTGAAACCCATGAATATGATGTTGTTGTTGTTGGCGCCGGTGGCGCCGGCTTACGGGCAACCTTGGGCATGGCAGAGCAGGGGTTGCGCACCGCCTGCGTCACCAAAGTGTTTCCAACCCGCTCGCACACGGTTGCCGCGCAAGGCGGGATCGCGGCCTCGCTCTCAAATATGGGCCCAGATCATTGGCAATGGCACATGTATGATACCGTGAAGGGATCAGATTGGCTTGGTGATACGGATGCGATGGAATATCTGGCGCGCGAAGCGCCGAAAGCTGTTTATGAGCTTGAGCATTATGGCGTGCCATTTTCGCGCACCGAAGAAGGTAAAATTTATCAGCGGCCATTTGGCGGGCATACCACTGAGTTTGGCGAAGGTCCGCCTGTACAGCGTACCTGCGCCGCAGCCGATCGAACGGGCCACGCGATTTTGCACACGTTATATGGTCAATCGCTGAAGAATAACGCGGAATTTTATATCGAATATTTTGCCATCGATTTGGTTATGTCTGAAGATGGGGTGTGCACCGGGGTTGTNTGTTGGAAGCTGGATGATGGCACGATGCATGTTTTCAATGCCAAAATGGTGGTCTTGGCCACGGGTGGCTACGGACGGGCTTATTTCAGCGCAACCTCTGCGCATACCTGCACTGGGGATGGTGGCGGCATGGTGGCGCGGGCTGGTTTGCCGCTACAGGATATGGAATTTGTTCAATTCCATCCGACGGGTATTTATGGATCCGGTTGTTTGATCACCGAGGGCGCGCGCGGCGAAGGTGGCTACTTGACCAATTCAGAGGGCGAGCGTTTCATGGAGCGCTACGCACCCCATTATAAAGATCTGGCGCCGCGCGATTACGTCAGTCGCTGCATGACGATGGAAATCCGNGAGGGGCGCGGCGTTGGCGCAGAGGGTGATCATATCCACCTCAATTTGAGCCATTTGCCGCCCGAGGCTTTGGCCGAGCGCCTGCCCGGAATTTCGGAAAGCGCGCGGATTTTTGCTGGCGTTGATGTGACCAAGGAAGCCATTCCCGTTCTGCCCACCGTGCACTATAATATGGGCGGTATTCCGACCAACTATTGGGGGGAAGTTTTAAACCCAACGGCGGATAATCCAAACGCAGTGGTGCCCGGTCTTATGGCTGTGGGTGAAGCAGGCTGCGCATCCGTGCATGGTGCAAACCGCCTTGGCTCAAACTCTTTGATCGATCTAGTCGTGTTTGGGCGCGCGGCCGCGATCCGGGCTGGCCAAGTGGTAGATCGCGCGGCACAGATCCCCAATTTGAACACCGCTGAAATTGATAAGGCCTTTGACCGCTTCGATGGGTTACGTCACGCCAATGGCGCGGCGCCAACCGCTGAGCTGCGCCTTGAGATGCAAAAAACCATGCAATCAGATGCAGCCGTATTCCGCGCTTCGGACACATTGGCGGCAGGCTTCAGCAAAATGACCGATATCGCCGCAAAAATGGATGATATCAAAGTGACTGATACCAGCCTGGTGTGGAACAGCGATCTTATGGAAACGCTTGAATTGGGCAATTTGATGCCCAATGCTTTGGCCACCATCGCTGGCGCCGAGGCGCGTAAAGAAAGCCGCGGCGCGCATGCCCATGAAGACTTTGGCGATCGAGATGATGAGTCTTGGCGGGTGCATACATTGGCGGTGATTGACGGCGCCAAATGCGACTTGAGCTATCGCCCGGTCGTGTTGGACCGCCTTACTGATGAAGATCAGGGCGGCATATCGCTTGAGAGAATCGCGCCCAAAGTGCGTACGTTTTGAGCGCGGCTGTGGAAATAAAGACGGGATATAAAGACCAGATGAGGGTAATATGGTTCAGCTAACGCTTCCTAAGAATTCACGGATCCGCACTGGAAAAACCTGGCCAAAACCAGCAGGTGCAACCAATATCCGCAAATTTTCCGTCTATCGGTGGTCACCAGATGATGGAGAAAACCCCAGCGTTGATACTTATTTCGTGGATATGGATACATGCGGCCCGATGGTCTTGGACGCGCTGATCAAAATCAAAAACGAAATTGANCCCACCTTGACCTTTCGCCGCTCGTGCCGGGAAGGTATTTGCGGCTCTTGCGCGATGAATATTGATGGTATCAACACGCTGGCATGTATTTATGGCATGGATGAGATCAAGGGCGACGTGAAGATCTATCCCTTGCCCCATATGCCCGTCATTCGGGATTTGATCCCTGATCTAACGCATTTTTACGCCCAGCATGCCAGTATCATGCCTTGGCTGGAAACCAAAACCAACCGTCCGGCGAAAGAGTGGAAGCAATCGATCGAAGATCGCAAAAAACTAGATGGGCTGTATGAATGCGTGATGTGCGCCTCTTGCTCAACCTCTTGCCCGTCTTATTGGTGGAATGGCGATCGCTATTTGGGGCCAGCTGCCTTGCTGCACGCCTATCGTTGGATCATTGATTCGCGCGATGAAGCCACCGGAGAGCGGTTGGATGAATTGGAAGACCCGTTTAAGCTCTATCGCTGTCATACGATCATGAATTGCGCCAAAACCTGCCCCAAGGGGCTTAACCCGGCCAAGGCGATTTCAGAAATCAAAAAGATGATGGTCGAACGGACAGTTTAGCGCACACGAAGCGGTCTGTTTACAGCGTCATTTTGTATTAGGGTGGTCACATGTTGGAAGGTCCTGAAGATGGCGCCGCGCGCCAAGCTGTAAAACCAGTGATTTGTTATCCGGTTGAAAGCTTGCCCAAGCCCGATATGGCGGCTTTGAAGACCTTACGCCAGCTCGCCGTAAAATCCGATGAAGTGATCGTTGCACCGCGCGATGCCAGCTGTTTTGATGCGCCGGTGGGCTCGTTTTTTCGTATTTCCTCTATCGAAGGTGCGCAGGTTGGTGATCTGAACTTGTGGAATGCCCGAAACCTGCGCGAACGGTTTTATTCTGGTAAAACCCGCGCTCTGCATGGCACCCATCTCACGCAGGAAGAGCGGATGTGGTCGTGCTTTCCATATTTAAGGCCGATGGCAACGGTGTTTGAAGACACGCTTGCGTGGTATGGGATCGATGCGTATGGAGGCGCGGTGCATGACGTGATTGGAACCCGCTGTGATCCGTATACGCATGGTTTGCTTTCGGGCGGAGAGACCTATCACCAATGCTGTCATTCCAACTTAACCCGGGCTTTGGCGAGCAGGCTGGCGCGGCCCGTGCGCGAGGTGGAAGATAAGGTGCATGATGTTCTGAACGTGTTTATGTGCACGGGGTTTACGCGCGATACGGGACAGTATTTCATGAAAGCCAGCCCGGTGCGCCCAGGCGATTATCTTGAGTTTTTTGCCGAAATTGATCTTTTGGGGGCGCTAAGCGCCTGCCCGGGGGGGGATTGTTCCTCGGAGCATTCCAGTGATGCTGCGATATGTTATCCGCTAAAGGTTGAGATTTTTAGCCCGCCCGCGGATGCCCTGGCTGATTGGCAGGGCCCCGCACAGTCGAGCTATGATCGCGGCCACGGGGTGTAATCACGCTGGCGCGAGGCCAATCAAAACCTGTGATGAGCGGCAAAGGCGCGCGCTGGGCCCGGCTTTTCTGGGCCTCGTTATGCGTCAAAAGCTGCATGTAGCGCGATTTCCACCATATCGCCAAAACTTTTTTCGCGCTGATCCGCGGGCAGCGCCTCGCCGGTTTGNAAATGATCTGAAACGGTCAAAACGGCCAGCGCCCGCACGCCATGTCGCGCGGCGAGATTGTACAATTCGGCCGCTTCCATTTCGACACCCAAAATACCATGGCGGGTCATTTCTTGGTTCAGGTCGGGGCGCTCATCGTAAAACACATCTGACGAGTAGATACCGCCAATATGGGTTGCGATGGCTTTGGCTTGCGCGGCGCGGGCCGCAGCCTCTAACAAAGCATAATCGGCGCAAGGGGCAAAGTTGAATTCTTTGAAAATACCCAGAGACGGGGTGGAAATGCTGCTGGCGGTCATTGCCAGAATGATATCGCGTATCCCAACATGTGGTTGCATGCCGCCGCAGGATCCAATTCGGATTAAAGTTTTGGCCCCATAGTCTTTGATCAGCTCATTGGCGTAGATCGATAAGGATGGCATGCCCATACCCGAGCCTTGGATGGTCACCCTGTGGTCTTTATAAAACCCTGTAAACCCCAGCATGCCGCGCACTTCGTTCACAAGCGTGACGTCAGATAGGAAGGTTTCCGCCGCCCATTTTGCGCGATAGGGATCGCCGGGCAAAAGCACCGTATCTGCGATTTGATCTGGGGTGGCACCGATATGGATTGTCATGAAAAGCCTCTAGCGTGTATATTTTATAAAAGGGGTAAGCTGGCCGATCTGATCATATAGATGGCGGGCTTGATGATTGAACTCTTGCGTCATCCAGTAGACGCTTGGGCACCCGGCCTGATCGCTGGCGTGATACACGGCGGTGATTAAAGCTTTGGCAACCCCTTTGCCGCGTTGTTGCGGTGCGGTGAATAAATCTTGCAGATATACCACATCTTCGACCCGCCAATTATGCGGGTGAAAAATATAATGCACCAAACCCACCATTTCACCGCCCAATTCGGCCACGATCGCGTTTTGCGTTGTGATTTCGTTTGAACAGAGGCGCTCAAAGGTGGTGCGATACACGTTTTCCGCCAGCTCGGTCTCATAAAACGCCAGATACCCCCGCCAAAGCGCCTGCCAGGCGTGATACTCGTTGGGCCGTAAGCTGCGCGTTGTGATCACCGCTTGTTCCTTTATTTGCTTTTAGCGAAAATCTAACGAAGCCGGCCATACAAGGCCAGCCTTGTTCTTCGAAGGGTGTGATTTTTTGGAGCCTGTGGCCGCTTTACTCTGCGGCTAAATCGGTTGGATCTGCAAGACTGACGATATCCATCATAATGGCGTTCAATTCGAAATCTTTCGGGGTGTATATTTTTGCAACGCCCATCGCTGTCAGACGGGTCATATCTTCTTGTGGAATAATGCCCCCAACCACCACGGGAATGTTATCAAGTTGGGCCAGTTGCAGGCGCTTCATCATATCTTCCACTAGGGGAATATGACTGCCCGATAAGATTGACAGGCCGATCACATGGGGCTGGTGCTCTTGAACAGAGGCAATCAGCTGTTCGGGCGTTAAGCGGATGCCATCATACGCAATCTCCATTCCGCAATCGCGCGCCCGGGCGGCGATTTGCTCGGCCCCGTTCGAGTGACCGTCAAGCCCGGGTTTGCCCATCAAAAAGCCCAAGCGGCGCCCCAGCTTCTGACTCACAAGATCGACCGCTTCGCGAATTTCATCTAGCCCTTCGCTTTTGTTGGATACGCCGCGCGCCACGCCTGTTGGCCCTCTGTATTCGCCATAGATAAGGCGCATTTGCGCCGCCCATTCGCCGGTTGTCACGCCGGCTTTGGCCGCAGCGATAGAAGCCGGCATGATGTTCTCACCCGCCTGCGCCGCCGCGCGCAAGCTGCGCAGCGCGCTCGCCACGGATGCGTCATCGCGGGCGCTGCGCCAAGCGTTCAACCGGTCCACCTGATCCTGCTCAACGGCTGGGTCAACCGTCATTATGCCACCATCTCCGGCGGTAAGGGGCGAAGGCTCTCCCGTGGTGAACTTATTGACCCCGACCACGGTTGTTTCTTTTGAAGCGATTTTGTTCAGCCGTTGCGTGTTGCTTTCCACGAGGCGCGATTTCATATAGCCGATTGCTTCGATTGCGCCGCCCAGCGCATCGAGCGATGCCAGCTCATGGCGCGCTTCGTCTTTCAAACGCGCAACCTTGGCCTCTATGGTGGGGTTGCCGTCGAACAGATCTTCATATTCCAGCAGATCTGTTTCAAAGGCCATGATCTGCTGCATCCGCATCGACCATTGTTGATCCCAGGGGCGCGGCAGGCCCAAAGCTTCATTCCAGGCTGGCAATTGTACGGCCCGGGCGCGGGCATTTTTTGACAATGTGACGGCCAGCATTTCGATCAGAATACGATAAACATTATTTTCCGGTTGCTGTTCGGTAAGCCCAAGCGAATTCACTTGCACCCCATATCTGAACCGTCGGTATTTTGGATTTTCAACGCCGTAGCGGGTTTCGCAAATTTCATCCCACAGGTCCACAAAGGCGCGCATCTTGCACATTTCGGTGACGAAGCGAATGCCTGCATTCACGAAAAACGAAATACGACCGACGAGTTTGGGAAAATCATGCGCTGGCACGCGTTCTTGCAACTCATCCAACACCGCGGTTGCGGTCGCCAAAGCAAAGGCAAGCTCTTGTTCTGGTGTCGCTCCGGCCTCTTGTAAATGATAAGAGCACACGTTCATTGGGTTCCACTTTGGCAGGTGCTCATAGCAATATTCTGCCACATCACCGATCAGTTTGAGCGAGGGTTGCGGGGGGCAAATATACGTGCCGCGCGACAAATATTCTTTGATAATATCATTTTGCACGGTGCCTTGCAGCGCGCTTATATCGGCGCCCTGCTCCTCAGCGACCGCGATATATAACGCCAGCAGCCAAGGGGCTGTCGCATTGATCGTCATTGAGGTGTTCATCTGATCTAGGGGGATCTGCTCAAATAGGCTGCGCATATCGCCAAGATGGCAAATTGGCACCCCGACTTTTCCAACTTCCCCCTGCGCCAGAAGATGATCACTGTCATAGCCTGTCTGGGTGGGTAAATCGAAGGCTACCGACAATCCCGTCTGGCCTTTTTGCAAATTTGATCGGTAAAGCGCGTTTGAGTCGCGCGCCGTCGAATGGCCCGCATATGTTCTGATCAGCCATGGACGATCTTTTGGTGAGAGGCTCATCTGCGCAACCCTTGCAATATAATATTATTACTATTTTAGGTTTGTATATGAAACAATATACCAATGTCAATTCGCTGCACTGCGGCAGGTCGATTTTTTCATCTGCTTCGTGATCTAGGCTTTGTAGACGATGACGGAGCTTATAAATCAAAGGGTTTATTGGCTGTCATGNTTTTTTTATGGATCTTAGCAAATACTTATTTGGAATTATTTTAAATAGGCTTCGTCCGTTACGGTTTGGCTATCGCAGCGTTTGCTATGCAAATTCAAAATTCAATTGGGTTTATCGTGCATTATTTTTTAATATAAGTGTAATTATATTTCAAAAATAGATTAAATTAGGTTGCAAAATTACTTTTAGGGCGATAACGGTGAATAACGCAAAAAATTCTGCGCTGCGGCGCTACAGGGCATAGGAGAGAGTGATGGCGCTTGATGTAAAGCCTGAAACGGCACGCTATGAGGCCAAAGAAAAAGATTTATATAATGTCGGAGAAATGCCGCCATTGGGATTTGTTCCAAAATCTATGCATGCCTGGGCCATTCGCCGCGAGCGGCATGGCGAACCGGATCGCTCGTTCCAATTGGAGGTTGTGGATGTCCCCTCGTTGGGCAGTCATGACGTACTGGTTTTGGTAATGGCCGCCGGGGTAAACTATAACGGGGTCTGGGCTGGTTTGGGCATTCCAATAAGCCCGTTTGATGTGCATAAAGCCGCGTATCATATCGCTGGCTCTGACGCCTCTGGTATCGTTTGGGCCGTNGGCGAAAAGGTCACAAGATGGCGCGTCGGGGATGAGGTGGTGATCCATTGCAATCAGGATGATGGTGATGATGAAGAATGCAATGGCGGCGACCCGATGTATTCTGCCAGTCAGCGGATTTGGGGTTATGAGACACCAGATGGATCTTTTGCACAATTCACAGCGGTACAATCACAGCAATTGATGCCGCGCCCTAAACATCTGACATGGGAAGAAAGTGCCTGTTACACGCTGACANTGGCGACCGCCTATCGGATGCTATTCGGGCACCATCCGCATGATCTTAAGCCGGGGCAAAACGTGTTGGTTTGGGGCGCGTCTGGGGGGTTGGGCTCTTATGCAATCCAACTGATCAATACGGCTGGCGCCAATGCGATTGCCGTGATTTCGGATGAAGATAAACGCGACTTTGTGCTGAGCTTGGGCGCTAAAGGCGTTATCAATCGCAAAGATTTCAATTGCTGGGGACAATTGCCGGTTGTGAATTCTGACGCGTATAAAACTTGGTTCTCCGAGGTGCGCAAATTTGGCAAGGCCATTTGGGAGATCACGGGCAAGGGCGTGAATGTGGATATTGTATTCGAGCACCCTGGTGAAAGCACTTTCCCGGTTTCGACTTTCGTGTGTAAAAAAGGCGGGATGGTGGTGATCTGCGCGGGCACCACAGGTTATAATCTGACGTTGGATGCACGCTATCTTTGGATGAACCAGAAACGCGTTCAAGGTAGCCATTTTGCGCATTTGCAGCAAGCCTCAGCGGCCAATAAACTTATGGTCGAGCGGCGGTTAGATCCTTGCATGTCCGAAGTCTTTGGCTGGGATGAGATTCCCGCCGCGCATATTAAAATGCGCCGCAACGAGCATAAGCCGGGAAATATGGCCGTTTTGGTACAAGCGCCACGGGCAGGTTTGCGCACGTTTGAGGATGCGGTTTTATAGATTTAAAAGTGACGCCTTGGGCAGGTTGCAACGAATCGCTTTTGTTAGAGGGGGCGTGCAGCTTTTTTGGGGCCGTTCTTTGGTTTTCAGTGGTTTATTGCGAACCCCCTCACTATTTTTGGGGAATTGGAAAACGCGAATTTCGTTAAATCAGACGCTTTGCTATCCTAGATTTAACACTCTGTTAACCATTTTTCGTGAGAATCGCTATGACGCATAATTGGATTATTGATGTCCTTTCAGATCTTCGTACTTTCGCTGAGAAGAACGGCCTAGAGGGGCTGGCTTTGCAATTAGACAATGCGCAATTAATGGCTGCACTGGAAATTGCGGCAAAAACCGAGGGGCTGCGCAGTGACGCGTTACACAAAGATCACGACCTTCGAACCCACGCTGGGGCGCCTCGAGAACGCCAGCCAGCTGGCTGATGTTCAATCCGTTATTGAAGAATTTCGCGATGTATTTTCCGTTGATCATATGGTGTATCATTGGGTGAATTCGAAATGTGGACGGCTGGGGGTGGGCACGTATTCGGGCGCTTGGGTCAGCCGCTATATTCAGCAATCCTATATT
>JGI26118J46590_1000062_pt1 | contig 25584 bp, 28 predicted proteins | sample AOAMet_66_BLW_10_2_FD_46590 | JGI IMG/M metagenome (IMG submission 46590)
CGTCCGCAAGAAACGCTGTCTTAGGGGTTGGCCCCGAGAACGCGGTGATTTTGATGACGGACAACACGCCAGAGAAAAAAGACGAAGATGAAGAAGATTGGATGAACTACGCCAATGCTGGCTTTGGAGAAACCGACTATTCGCTCTGGGACGACCAGCCTGCTGAAACCGTGGAAGAAGACGATGAAGAGCCAAACTTTGACCTCAACTCGAGCCCAGATCAATTGGGGACTCACATGGAAGAAATTCCACGAGCCCCTTCCCCTGCTGGCCACAAGCACCTCGTTCGAACTGGAACGTGTGACCCATGCTTGGGTCGCCTTGGAGGAAAGAAACGGTATGAACAAACCATTACAGAGTCCGGCGCTGAAATCCGAGCAAGCGTGATTCGNAGGGATTCCCACCTTGAAAACGTTCGAACTGAAATCCCTCTGTGCCCATTCTGTGAAAATTTGTACGAAGAAGCCAACCTCCTTGCCGACATTATCCATGATGCAATCCAACCTTACGAAGCCACCCGGCTTCAACTCGGAGCACGTATTCCTAAGGACCAAATTACGGCTGANGAGGAGTTGCGCAAGCGACTTGGNGCAGGCGGTTCAGATGCGTTGAAATCAGGTCTCGTGACCGAAATCGCACGCAACCTCAACGGTCGAATGGAAGGAAAGAAACTTGTCAACGACAAACCCCAAATCTTGGCCCTCATCGATGTTTTGACCCTGACGGTGGAACTCGACATTCGCGCCCACTACCTCTATGGAAGGTACCAGAAACTGGAGCGTGGAATCCCACANACNCGCTGGCCTTGCCGTGCTTGTAAAGGACGGGGTTGCGAGAAGTGCGAGGGCACTGGCTTGCAGTACAAGAAGAGCGTCCAGGACCTCATTGGCAACCCATTGCTCGGCTTGTTNGAGGCAAAGGAACACGCCTTCCACGGCATGGGCCGAGAGGACATTGACGTGCGTTGCATGGGTCAAGGCCGGCCTTTTGTCATAGAAATGAAGGAACCAAAGGTACGCACGGTGGATGTCGTAGCGGCCATGAAGATGATCAACGAGGCCGCAGAAGGCAGCATCAACATCACAGGACTTCGTGACTCGAACAGAAGTGAAGTGGTTCGTGTCAAGGACACTCCCGCCGAGAAGTCATACACCATCCGTTTCCGAGTGATGCCGCTCAGCGAAGCTGAACACGCAGTGCTTACTGCGCCGGTGGATTTGACCCATGTCGACGTTCAAGAACGAGGTGGCAAGGGCAAGAAGAACCCAAAGCGACGCAATCGAAGGGGCGACCGTAAAAACGACCACAAGAAACCGTTACCGGCAGTGATTGAAGTGGTTGAAGGACCGTCTGAAGACGAACTGAAGGCCCTCAAGAAGGCTGAATTGGTCGAGAAGGCTGAAGCTCTTAGTTTGGCCAAATCAGGTACCAAGGCAGACCTCATCGAGCGAATCATGAACGCTGGACCACCGGCTCCTGTAATGTTCGATTTGCCAGAGAGTGAATTCATCAAAGAAACCATCGAGAAACTCGCTGGCGTGAAACTGTTCCAGCGCACACCAGAACGTGTGGCGCACCGCCGAGCTGATTTAATCCGCAAGCGAACCGTCTTTGAAACATCGAAGCCAATCATCGAGACGATGGAAGACGGCGTCACAGAAGTCGAATTCACCTTGCGATGTGAATCGGGAACCTACGTCAAGGAAACAGTTCACGGCGATGGCGGCCGGACCCAACCAAGTCTGTCCTCGCTCATCAAGGCCAAGTGCGATGTGTTGTGGCTCGATGTGGGCGACATTCACGCTGATTGAGTCGATCTTACAAGAAAAAAAGGTGGAATTTAGGTGATTTTCGCGACCAACTCCCCTCCTGCATCCGTCGCGGTGCTTATATGGGGAAGGCAGGTCGCCAAATTGCTTGGAAGTTGTCCATCATCACATCTGAGCGATTAGGAGGCGAAAAACATGAAGCGATCCAAGGGCCTGCGAGTCGGAACACGAAGCGTTCTACGACGCCGCAAGAACGAACGCAGCCGAGTGAACATCAGCCGCGTAATGCATGAGTATCAAGAAGGCGACCGAGTCGCTATCGTCCTCGATGGAGGACAACAAATGGGTATGCCCCACCGCCGATTCCAAGGCCGTACTGGATTCATCCAGAAGCGCCAAGGTGTTGCGTGGGTTGTTTCGGTGAAGGACGGAAACATGCCAAAGACAGTGATTGCTCGCCCAGAGCACTTGCGACCACTCCAGTGAGGAATTCACATGACTGATGAAGAGCGATTCGTTGACTTTGCTACTGTTCGAGAGATGTTGTTGAACGCCCAAGAGCGTCGTAACAACTTGACTTATGAGCAGAAGGCAGCACTCCAGCATGCAGAATGGGCCGCAAGCGATCACCGCAACGGCTACAAAACCCTCCCAGAGGTCTTTGAATCACTTCGTGATGCATTGACCGCAACTGACAAACTCGCACCGCACCCACAACTCGCAGCAAAGCTCGCTGAGTTGATGCCAATGTACCCTGATGATGTGAAGGCTGTTCTCGCTTCCCGCCGTCTTGGTATTGAAGACAGCGAAATTCAAGAAATTCTTGACATCGTTCGACAGCACGTTGGCGTCGAGTGAAACCCTCCCCTTTGTGGTGATTCGCTATGTCTGGAAACCGTCGTGACCGTAACATCAAGGTGCCAACACGCGGCAGCAAAACCGACAGCAACGCTGGTTCGAGTCATCGACCCTCCAGGCCTGCTGAAGGTCGCCCAACCGTTCCTCGGCCTCAGCCAAAGAAGGCTGAAGCACCTCGACAACGGCAAAACAGCAATCGCCAAGGTGGAAACCGACAAGGTGGGCAGCGAAGGCAGAACAATCGCCAAGGTGGAAACCGACAAGATGGACAACGCAGCAACCGTCCTCAACAAAAATCACCGCTCATGGAAGAGACATGGGCACGAGTCATCGATCATGACCTCAACGACAATGTCATTGTCGCCATTAGTGAAGGAAAGATGCTGCTATGCCGCTTGGAGCCAAAAGCAGGCATCGACCCCCTCTTGACCACATCCCGTGTCTACATTGGCACAGATGCTGCAAAGCGGGTCAATGTGGAGCGCGTGCTCGGCATGACCAACCTTGGCCGGGTTGCCAACCACATCAAGGCCGATCTACCGCTCGTCGTTCAAATCTTCATTGAAGAAAACGAAAAGCACTTCATTGACACATTCTTCAACCGAGCAGGAAACATGTCCCTCAAGCAACACTCGTTNGAACTTCTTCCGGGTGTTGGCAACAAGAAGGCGATGCAAATGGTCGATGCAAGAGGCTCAAGTGGCTTTGAATCACTTGCTGCCCTCAATGAAGCGTGCAACATTGACGCAGCGGATCTCCTCGCAAAACGCTTCCACACTGAACTGGAAGACCGAAATATCCAACCACGGTTGATTGACCTGCTCCTTCCGGTGAAGGCATGAGAGGCGCCCGTTGGTTGGTCGATAGCCTCAGAGCAAAATTGCCTTTTGACAAATCCCTCGGGCAGCATTTTCTCGTCAATGACGAGTTGATTCAACGAGCTGTCGAACTTGGTGAAGTCACCGAAAACGACCACGTGCTCGAAGTTGGTCCAGGCCCAGGCGTGCTGACTGAAGCNCTCCTCGAAGTGGGTTGTCGGGTGACGGCCATCGAAATCGATCCTGTGGCTGCAGAACACCTTCGCGGGGCCTTCGCTCCTGAAATCAATTCAGAACAACTCGTGCTCATCGAAGGCGATGCATTGGTGNCACAATGGCCAAATGATATCGACAAAATGGTCGCCAACATTCCGTACCAAATCTCTTCACCATTGATTGAACACCTCACCCGATACTTGCGCAACCCCCGCACAAGTGCCATTGAATCAGTCGTTTTGTTGGTCCAAGAAGAATTTGCTGAGCGACTGGTGATGGAGTATGAAAGCGATGTTGGGTCCCTCGGAATGACCGCCGCCCTTGATTGGGATTGTGAAATTGAGGACAAAGTNGGCCCTCATAANTTCAGTCCAAANCCAAAAGTCAACTCACGCTACGTCACGCTCGAGGCCCATCATGAAGCATGGCCGTGTGATGTGCGTCTTGTCCGTCAAATGATNCACCAATGCTTTGGAGAACGCCGAAAGAAGCTGCGCACCACCCTCAAACGCTCCCCTCGACGCATCAACCGTGTCTCAGGCTGGCACAGCGCCCGGTGGAAGGTTGCATACGCCGCTCATTCAGAAGATGAACGCATGGAATCTCGACCTGAGGAACTCGAACTGGACGACTGGATTTCTCTGGCTGTTTCCTTCACAGAATCCTCGCTGGAATCTTGAGTTCAAATACCGTCGAAATCTGTATTTCTAAGACGCTGATGCGGGAGAGCCTTTTCTTAGTGGTGCCTCCTCGCATGGACTTGTCGGAGGGGATGCTATGGCAAAGAAGGACACTTATCTCGCTTTACTACGTCGAGGAATTGACGATACTACCGCCCAGCAGTTGGCCGATTCCGGTCTGAANATTGGCGATTTGAAGAAAATCGACAAGGACATGCTGATCGAGAATTACGGGCTGAAAGCAGATATTGCTGACGGTGTGATTTCAATCATCGCAGCCGGACCTCAAAGTCACGGAAAAGAGCGCTATTTGTCGAAGGTTCTCGCACCTGAGAAAAAGCAAGAATCCAAGATTGAAGAAATCAAATTCCAGCGCAAGCAAAAGGACGTTCTCACTGAACTCGCTGAGCAGAAAGAACGGCTCAAGATTGCGAAGGTCGANGCCTTCCGTGCTCAAAANTTGGTGATGAACCGCTTGGGTAAGACAGTGGAATTGATTGTGAAACTCGAGAACAACCTTCACGATGAAGGCAAAGATGACCAGAAGGTCAAGATTCGAGACCAACTCGAAACACGTGGACTCGAAGCCGCCCGTGACCACGAGATGCTCGAATTGGAAGGCACTCCGCAAGACATCGTGGACTTCCGTCGGAATCACGTTCCAGCGCTGATCTTCCACGCCTGCCCTCACTGTGGTGACGAGATGGATCCACGTCAATCAAGGGACCAAGATCGCCCTGACGATTGGGCCTTCATGTGCTGGGAATGTGAAACAAGTTTCACTTCTGGACTTGCTGACCTCGTCGAAGAACGCATGGCGAACGGAACACGCATCCTCATCGATGAGGACAAGCCGCCACGCAACCCAGTCCCTCCTAAGCCTGCATCGATGGACTTCAGCAGCGTGAACGAACTGATCCGAAAGGATTTGGAAGAAACCGGTGCAACCGCTGACGAGATGACAAAGGTTGTCGAAGAAGGTGGTTTGACTGGTGGCCTCATGGACATCAACGATTGGATCGACCAAACGCTCGCAGCCAAGGAGTACATCCAGGCTCAAGAAGACCGAGAAGACTTCATCCTCCGAACTGGAGCTGGAGCAACCAAGTTCAACAAGTGGATGAAGAAGGCTGGATTGTTCTTCAACAAGCAAACCGGTCGTTGGACACGCCACAAGGACATGCGATGAGGTGTTTGTGATGTCCGCAAATGCGGTTGCAGCAACCTTAGAACTCGATCCAAGCAGCGATGAAACAAGACCTGTGATTCGTTTCTTACAAGGCCCACATCTGCTCGGCCAAACACCCTTCGTTGCTGGGAAAACTCTTGTCGAGCACGCAATCGAAGCGGGCGTTGAGATTCCAACGAATTGTACCTCTGGCACATGTGGAGCCTGCATGGTGACGTTGCTTTTGGGTGACATTCCCCTACCAGACCCTTTGCCACCCGGTCTTGATGATTTCATGGCTGAAGAAGGCGCACGGCTCGGCTGCATTGGCTTGCCGAACGGCGACGTAGATGTTGACATCCGACCGCCGCTATGACGAGGGCTGACTATGTTCGAGGAATGGACCTATGTCGAATGGCTCATCCTCGCTGTGGATGTTGCTGCCATCTACATTGTTTTTGAATTCCTTCGACGAAAAATCAAGCGGAAGTTGGAGGAAGTCGAACTACGACAACAATACGCCCTTCATCGACGGAAGGCCTCGAGAGAACAATCCCCTTCACAGCCTGAAGAGGAATGAAACCATCCAGGGGTACACAACTGCCTGATTTGCATTTCCAAACCACTGCATAGAGCAAGATTTCAATTGAAGCCCTTCACACAATGAACGCAGATGGTTCAAGAACCGTAGACGCCCATGAACCGCTATGACGGGGCGGGGCGAGGTGACGACTGGCCCGCTCCCAGTTGGTCAATTTGTGACCATGGTAAAGCGCGCCCTCACGAGCGAACCTTTGTTCCAACGGCAAGCCATCAAAGGTGAAGTCTCGCAGTGGAAATCCTATGCCTCAGGCCACACCTACTTCACGCTCAGAGACAACGATGGACAGATGAGTGCTGTCATTTGGAAAGGACGATGTACGATTCACCCCTCAATAAAAGAAGGCACAGAGGTTGTGGTCACGGCCAATGTCGATGTTTATGTCAAACGAGGCAACATCCAGTTAGTCGTCGAGCGAATTGAACCAGTGAATGCTTTGGGTGCAATGGAAGAGGCAAAACGCTTGTTGGTCGAACGCCTTCGCAATGAAGGCGAGCTTGATCGCCCGAGGACCCGCCCTCCAGCGATTCCAAAACACATTGCGATTGTGACTGGGGCAGGTTCAGCGGCCCTTGCAGACATGCAGCAACTGATTGAGAACCGGTGGCCTGGGTTGCGCCGAACGGTCATTGGTGTGCTCGTTCAAGGTCAGCGAGCAAGTGAAGAGATTGTCCGAGCATTGGCCCTTACCCGTCGCTTGGCAGACCCCGTCGTTGCGGCCAAAAGAGGTGAACCTCCCGTTGATCTTGTCATCGTGGGTCGCGGCGGAGGTTCGCCTGAAGATTTGTGGGCGTTCAACCTCGAACCGGTCATTCGCTCCATCATAGCAAGTCCTGTCCCTGTTGTCTCCGCGGTTGGCCATGAATCGGACCTCTTGGTTTCCGACCTCGTGGCTGATGTACGGGCCTCAACGCCATCGAACGCGATTGAACGTACGGTCCCTGTTCGGGCCGAACTTGAGCAATGGTTGGACGAACTTGACGATCGCCTCGCCCATGCCACCCGTCGAACATTTGGAGATGCAAGGCAACGCCTGATTGGGCTTCATGCACGGTTGAAAGTTGCACCACTCGCCGGTATTAACGTCGAGCGTCGCTCCATGCTCTCGCTTCAGTCGCGACTCAACAGAGCGACTGAAAGTAAACTTGCAAACGAGCGGACCCGCCTAGCGAGCATCGAAGCAAGCCTCCACACGATTCACCCAAAGCGCGTCCTTGAACGCGGCTATGCAATGACTCACCAAAGACGGCACGGTGGTTACCAACACAAAAATGCTTGAACTCGGACAAGAGTTTAGCCTGCACTTTGTCGATGGAAGCGCCGAGGCTGCCGTCACTCAAATTCACACCATGGAGGAAGAACAATGACAGAAAGCAAACAGACCTACAACGAAGCAGCACAACGATTGGAAGCCATCGTCGCCACACTTGAACGGGGCGGAATGGGCTTGGATGAAACNTTGAAAATGTANGAAGAAGGNGCANCTTTGCTCAAAACTTGTCAGGCAGAACTNATCGCTGCTGAAGGTCGATTGAACGAATTGCGGCTCGATGAGTTGGAGCAAGAACTTCAAACAGAAGCGCCCTAATCCCATCGACAACACGAGGTGCCAACGATGAAGCCACGCCACTATCAAGCCCTGTCCAGAAGGGTGGTGAGGATGCTCAATGGCTGGAAAGATCCGCACAATGAGGTGGCTTACACAGCCACGAAAGCGATGACCGCCGTCGAGATTGGCCAAGATGGTCACATCGAGATGACAATTCAACCCGCTCGACCGCACTGCCCATGCTGCTTACTGGACCTGCGGTCACTGCACCAGAAGACAGCTTCAATCAAAGGAGTCACCAATGTGACAATCACGGTGACGGGTGTGCCTGCTTCTGAGCGTTGGACTCGAGAAGTGAACGGTTGAGGCTTCTTCGACGCAACAAAAAGAAGGTCGGAATCGACCATCCGCCCACTGAACCAGCCCATGCAATGATGGAACCGATGAAGATTCCATACGATGGAATCGACCACATCACAATGAGAGCGTAAACGGCCACACTCACGCCACCAAGCATCATCGGGCCTGCCGCACCTTGAGGAACTGTTTCCCCTTGTGCAAGCCAGAGAGCCACCATACTGGTCAAGAAAATGGCAGGGAACACGGCGGCAAGACCTGCCAACAAAGGTTGGCCTTGCCCCGCAAGCCAAACGGCGCAACCAATCGCAATGGCTGCTGCAGATCCTCTTCCAACGAGGATGGGCCACCGAACGTGCTGACTGCCTTTTGGCGCTGCCTTCGGCTCCCAATTAAACGAATCGCAAGCGCAATCAAAAGCACGAGCCCAAGTCCGCCCACGGCCCAATTGGACATCCCAGCACCGAGCATCTGGTCAATGACAAGAAGCAGCAAAACGCCGGCGCATGCCCAAACGACAAGAGATGCTACAGTGGTAGCGACCAACGGGCGTTGGGTTGACATCTTTGACGGGAGCACGACCCACACGGCGAGAAAAAGTGCATTGAGGAGCATGCCAAGCGGCACAACAGCCATGCTTTCCATCAGTTGGTCTTCATTCCCGGAAAGGTGCATTCCAGCAGCGGCAGGAACAATGGTCGATGGTACGGTACCGAGCACGCCACCCACAAGACCGCCCCACCGTTCGATGGCAAGCGTGACGCATGTTGCGACAATTCCTGCGAAAAGTGCTGAGACAAGGACTGAGGAAGCAAGCATGGATCACAGGTACCGATTTAATCGGTTGACCAAGCGATCAATGTTGCCACCAGCCCATTCTTTGACCCGCTCACCGTTCACGAAGATGGCGTTGTAAGGGAGTACATCGACTTCAGCCACCCACGGTTGAGCGATTTTGAATCGGCCAAGGCCGGGTGTGTCAAGGAGAAGTTTTCCAAAACGGACTTGCTCTGGGGCTTCGTCGCTGCCGAGGTAAGCAGACAAATCCTCTGTCCAAGTCTCGCATGCTGCGCATCCGTTTTTTCCGAGCATCAACACGGCAACCGGGGCGGAAAGGCAATCTTCCCACGTTGCACGGTCGAGCAATTCAAGTTCTGGCATGTTTCAACCTCCGTGAATTGTTTCCGAGGGAATCAAGCAGCGTAGTCGTCGCCTTTCTTCCAGTTGGCGCCACAGAGGCCGCCAGCCATGGTTGCTTGAGCCGTTCGGAGAACTTCTGCTGGGGAACGTCCTGCGTCCATGTTGTTGATGGACCACATCTGGACCTTACCTTCGTCATCGACGAGGACGGTTCCACGGAATGAGCATCCAAGAGCGTCGTTTCGCATGCCGAAGTCACGGGTGATGTCTTGAGTGCAATCTGCAATGACGTTGTGGTTGATGCCGCCTGGGAAGATGGTTTCATCCTTGAACCAAGCGTTGTGGGAATGCCATGAATCGGTTGAGCAACCGATCACGGTGATGCCGTCGTCTTNGAAGTCTTCCTTGAGTTGTTCAAAGCCGACAATCTCGGTTGGGCAGATGAATGTGAAATCGAATGGGTACCAGTACATGAGGTACCACTTACCCTTCATGTCGTCGCTGCTAATGTTGACGCTCTCTCCGCTGATGTAGGTGCGGGCGTTCCAGGCTGGTGCGGGTTTTCCAATCATGTTCTCCATGTTATTTCCTCAGTCTTTCCAAAGAGCGGNGGTATAAGAACACGGTGGCGAAGACNGATTGCAATTTCATTCGAAAGGGTCGANGTGGACAATCTGTTCAACGTCGATGCGCTTGTAGCCTCGTTCTCGCGCTGCTTCAGCAGCTTTGCTCAACATTGCCCGCATCCAACCGAGGGACATCAGCGTCTTCATTCGTCCAATAGATTCGATGAATTGAACAGGATTTCCGCCTAACTGGGCGTGCTTACGAATATCTGATTCAAGTTGCTCAACCACCATGTAATAGGTTTCAAGCAGTTCTTCCACAGCATCACGGGTCACCGGCATCTTGGCATGTGTCTTAGCGAGGGAAAGCAGGGAAGATTCAGTTAACACGCCGCCGCCTTGACTGATTACGAAATCTTCGGTTGGAATCGCTTCGACTGCTTGCTCGACGTCTCCTTCTTCATCGAGGCCCATGCCTTGGATGGCAATCTCAAGATGACGTGGTTTGATGGTTGCAACTCGGTCTTTTTCTGCGGCGGCTTCTGCGTGCTTAATCATCGCCGCCATGTGACGCTCAATGTGTTCAATACCGGCTTGGACGGCAGCTGAACCAACGGACTCAACGGATCCCAATTGGTCAATCATGAGTTCCCGAGTTCGGTTGTAATTTAGACGGGTTCTGTTTGCATCATCAAGGGTTTTCCGATCTGGGTCTTGTGCCAACGTTGCTTGTTCCATCTCTGGAACAAGGCGTTCGATTTCCTCACACACCAATTCCACAAGCCGCTCTTTCACCGCCCCTGCAAGGCGCATTTCCGTGTAGTTTGATGCGACTGCACCGATGTGTCCCGAAGAGTAGGGCTTGGCCATACCCCCGACTCAGCGAGGAAGCATATTGAACACTATGGTCGTTCAAGATGGGGTCTTCATTCCGTTAACCCATCTTCACGGCTCATGGCTTGGGAGATTTCCCAAGCGTGAAGGCACTCATGACCGCCCAAAAAGCCGCCCGCTTCGCGACTCGGTCCGACGAATTCTGAACCACAGAATTGACAGAAAACCGCAACAATTGGTTCATTGTAATACGTACCATTCGGCGTACTGCGCTTTGGAATTCGCTTGCCAACATCTTCGTGAGTCCATCCTTCGAGTTTCTCACATACATCGTCGTCTACCTGTTCTTGTTCAGTCATATCTACCACTCCGTAATGGCGGGCCAAAGCCCATCTGCTGTGATTGGGCGCATGCCGTCCTCATCGCGAATCCATGTGTCTTCTGTCCCAATGCTGCCTTCGGCATGAACCACTTTTGGCTCAATTGCCATCGTCGCCCCAATCGGCAACGGGCGTTCAAATCCTTTGGCAACGACAGGCGATTCATCGAGTTGAAGGCCGACTGAATGGCCGAGGAAGCGGCTTTGATCGGGTGCCATGCCCATCAGGTGAGAGGCGTGACCGAGTTCATCTGCCAGCGCAAAACCCTCCTCCCATGCCTCACTGCACAACCCGCCACGGTCAAGCACATCGACGACTGTGTCCTTGACGGCAACCATGTCTTCGAGCCGAGCGACCCATGCCGCATCAAGTGAGCCTGCTACGAACATTCTCGTCATGTCAACGATGTAGCCACGGTGGGCGTGAACAAGATCGACGAGGACTGGCTCATTGGCTTTAATTCGAGTGAATCCTGATCCCATTCCATTGAGGGGGTGGGCGCCTGTGCCACCAACGGCCGAATCGAAAAATGAAGGGATGCCTCCTGCTCGACCTGCAACGATGACGCCACGGTCACATTGAAGCGGGAACCGTCGCATGTGAATGTGGCCGCCAAAGCCTTCTGAGCGACTCACAGCCTCTGCTGCAGCAACCAATTCGAGTTCGGTGATTCCTTCTCCACCGACAGCTTGGACCGCTTCGAACATACGGAGTTGTACATCTGCAGCGGCGTTCATCTGTTCTTGTTCCCATGAAGATTTCACCTCGCGTTGGGCGTGAACGATGCCTGTGATATCAGGACAGTCTCCAAGAGGGGATAGAGCGTTAACGAATCGATCCGAGTACGTCTTGGGAACTTCTCCGAACTGAAGTCCGGGGGCTGAAATGACCCCTCGCTTGTTCAGAACTTCCGAGAATTCCTTCATCCTTGGAAAAACAAGGACTTCGTGCGGGCAATCTGAGTCGCCACCCTCGAACAACGCACGCTGTAGGGACCTACGAACAAACAAGACGGGCCCGTTTCCTCCAGCCTCGATGCTGCCCCCTGCACCTTGCGCTGGGATGAACATCGAAGCATTCTGACGACCGCCTGCATAGTAATACAGGTCAACAGGGTGTTGGAGCATTGCCCCAGCCACGCCGGCTTCAGATAGCAACCGTCCGAGTTCGACTTGCCGTGCCGCTAACTCTGAGACTGGAACTCGCCAATCTTCGCCATCAGGACCGGCCAAATCCGCCACATCCCATCCGGTCATCAGGCAGATGTGAATGTCAGCCGTTCAAAATGGCTCCGATTCATCCTTACGAATTTAGGGCCCTGTGCCCCTAAATGTTGATAACCAACCATCTCCTGAGTGAACCATGCACATTGCCAGTAAAATCACCCTCATTCTTGGCGCCCTAATCTTTGTGGGGAGCATTGCCGGCGTTGTGATTGCTGGAATGGCATTAAATGATACTGGCTACAAAGAGGAAGTGTACGTTGATCGCTCGATGAGCCAAACATTCACTGTTCAAGAAAATAAATCGTGGGATGTGTCCATCTATGTCATCCACCCTGCAGACTGCGACACGCTCGAACTCAGCATCGTCGACAGCGATGGAGAAGAAGTCGCACCTGTCCTCTGCTTGCTGGATGGAGGTCAAGGCAATGAAGAATTCTACCCTGACGGAAGTGAAGAATTCTATGGCTCTGTTAACCATGACATCGAAGGCATGGAGTACACCCTTGAGAGCAATGTAGAAGTCAGTATACGCGGTGATTATTGTGACCAAGCATGCGAAGAAGCAATTGGCGGAGGTATCGTTGCCGGAGCAGGGGGTTTCTTTGGATTCTGCTGCTCTGTCCCTCTCCTTGTTCTCGGCATCATTCTTGCCTTGGTTCTTGACGACCCCAAGCAAAACATCGTCATGCCAACCGGGCAAATGCCAACTGGTCAAGCGATCTACCAAGCCCCGGTCCAAACACAGGTGCCAGTTGGCCAAAACATCCAGCAAGGATATGGGCAACCAATGCAGCAAATGGTGGACAACAACAACCAATCACGCCTCCGCTTACCCAACAGGCACAACAACCACAAACAGCCACAAATCACGCCTCCGCTTACCCAACAGGCACAACAACCACAACAACCACAAATCACGCCTCCAATCTCTGAGCAGCCTGCTCAGAGCCCTTGGGACAACCTCTGAAAACGGTTCAAATCTGTACTTCGGGCGCAACCCATGCCTCAGTGGCTTCGAGGCGTTGCTGCGCAATCTCGCAGTAAGAATCTGAGAGATCAACACCCACGTAGGTTCGCCCAGTGGCTTTCGCTGCAACACATGTGGTGCCCGAACCATTGAACGGATCGAGAACGACATCGCCAACGAAACTGTACATTTCGATGCACCTCTTTGGTAGTTCAACGGGGAATGGAGCTGGATGATTGACTCGTGATGCACGCTCTGTGGCAAAGGACCAGATCGATTTCGTATGTTTGATGAAATCGTCACGGGGAATGGTGTCGATGCGCCCTTCAGCGCGTTGTTTCTTGTCTCGCTTGAGTTTATAGTCACCCTTTGAGAACACCAAGAGGTATTCGTGAACATCACGCAGGCAAGGGTTGCTAGCACTCTGGAATGAACCCCATGCGCATGAAGAGCCTGCGCTTGCTGATTTGTCCCAAATGATTTCGCCTCGCATCAAAAAGCCAATTTCGGCCATCATCACGTTGATGTGACTCGATAGAGGGATGTACGGCTTTCGACCAAGGTTGGCGACATTGACAACCATTCGCCCTCCCGGTGCAAGCACCCTGTAACACTCAGCAAACACACCGTGCAAGAGATTGAGGTATTCCCCGAGCGAGAGATCTTCGTCGTATTCCTTGCTGGCGTTGTAAGGCGGGGAAGTCACCACGAGGTGAACGCAATTATCTGGCAAGTCAAGGTTCCTTGAATCACCTGAAATGATGCTGTTGGCCATGGTAGGTGGGAGTGGTTGCTCTTCACCGACCTCACGGCTTGAGACAAGGCCCTCGTTGACCCGGCTGCCGTAGTAGGTCGAAGCGTCGTGGCCTTCACGGCGAGAGACGCCAAACGCAGAGGTGCTGGTGCTGGCGCGACGCCGTGCTCCCTCCAACGATGTGTCCCTTTCGGGTGCTTCGCGCGCCATCCTTCGGAAGCGGTGTTCGCGGCTTTATCACCTTTCGGCCCCGCAACCACCCGAAGGCGCGCGGTTTGCGAGGGCAAAGCGATGCCCAACAAATGCTGACTTGATGCGTGGGGATGAAAAACCGACGGCACTTGGACAGACTGATGGCGAGTGTTCTCACCCTCGGGCATGTCAACGTAGAAGGGCGCACTGTCATCGTTCGAGTCGATGTTAATTCCCCGATGGCGCCCGACCAATCTTTCTTGGACGATACACGGATCAAAGCCATTGTACCAACCCTCAACCGACTTTCAAAAGCCAAGGTGGTGCTTCTTGCCCACCAATCAAGACCGGGGAAGAAGGACTTCACAAGCACCCTTGGTCATTCTCGTGAACTTGGACGGATCATCGGACGGCCTGTGAAATGGGTTGAGGACCTCGCAGGAGACAAGGCGATGGCTGCCATTGAGAACCTTGAAATCGGTGATATTTTGATGCTCAACAACGTTCGGATGTATGATGAAGAAATCCATACAAAAGGCACCATAGACACCATGGCAGAAACGCAGATGGTCCAAAAACTGGCCAGCGTCGCTGACCTCTACGTCTATGACGCATTTGCTTGCGCACACCGAGCCACCCCCTCGGGTGTTGGATTCACCAACCTCATACCGTGCGTTGCTGGCGAACTCATGGCCAATGAAATTCGAAAATTAGACCAAGCACTCGAGAGCCCTGCAAGGCCATGCATCGCCGTGCTTGGTGGGGTCAAGGTGGACGACTCAATCGCTGTCGCCGACAACATGCTTCGAAACAACATCTGCGATGAAGTGTGGGTCACAGGAGGTGTTGCGAACTTGATGCTCGAGTTGGCGGGCCATGAGATTGGCCTCGTAAACCATGACTTCCTTGTCGGAGAACTGGGGAAGCAATGGAACCCAACCGTGGAGAAAGCCAAGTCACTCTTGCTCGATTTCCCAGAAAAGATTCGCTTGCCTGTGGATGTGGCTGCCAACGTCGAAGACAACCGAGTTGATCTTACCGTCGAACAACTACCAATTTCTGCACCAATCTTTGATTTGGGCATTCAATCCGTTCGAAACCTCTCCATGGCCATCAAACAGGCTGGAACGGTCCACCTCAACGGTCCTGCCGGCGTCTTTGAGTTGCCTGATTTCGCTCTTGGAACAATTGAGATGCTGAACGCATGTGCAGAATCGAATGCCTATGTTGTTGTCGGCGGAGGCCACACTGCGACCTTGATCATGAAGCGTAATCTCGCCTCCAAGATGGGTCACGTCTCGACAGGTGGGGGGGCTTGCCTCGACTACATATCAGGCCGAAGTCTACCAGCAGTTGCAAGCCTTGAAGCAAGCGCTAAGGCGTTCTCAATGCAATCCGAATCGACGATTAACACGCGTTGAGAAGGAGCCACTGGGGAGGTTCGAACTCCCGACCTCCTGATTACGAATCAGGTGCTATACCAGCTAAGCCACAGTGGCGCATGTCACGGGCGGTGGCTCGTGAACATAAGCAACACGGTTGAGAACCCAGCGTTGATGAGGGGGGGGCACCACCATCATCCATGGGCGACGATGGTACGGTGAGGTATCGCAACACCGTCCTTATCGATGAACTTGGCAAGAAGCACACCGGCGATGTGTTGCTGCTCGAAGACGGTTCATGGGCCAAATCGAACGGAGATGAAGACGTCAAACAGGATGTTGACGGTTCCAATCGCCTCATCACTCGAAGCCTGCAAAACTGGCACACCCATTTGGCCATGCAACTAAACGCGAGGGACTTCAGCGATGGGTTTCCGCTTCACCGATGGCTCAACGAAGCCATCTTTCCTACCGAAGCAAAAATCACACCAGAATTTGTTCGCATTGGGGCACAGGCCGCTGCTGCTGAAATGATCAAAACGGGCACCTCCTTCGCTGCAGACATGTACTTTTATCCAGCTATCACGGGTCAAGTCCTCGAAGACGCTGGTCTTCGTGGCTTGATTGGGGGCCCTGTCAGTGACGCTGCACTTCCTTCACATGACGATGCGGCCTCGGCGCTTGAGGAACTTGACTCCATGCTCAAGAACCAATCACCTCTTGACAGGATTCAATACGCCATCGCGACCCATTCAGTGTACTTGTGCAGCGAAGACACGTTGCGAAGGGCCTCGGAACTTGCTGAAAAGCGAAACGCCCGCCTCCACATTCACGTCAGTGAAACTCGAAAAGAGGTCGCAGATTGCCATGACAAAACTGGAATGTACCCTGTCGAATACTTGGACAGCATCGATTTCTTTCAGCCTGGAACCATTTGTGCTCACGCCTCATGGGTGAAGAAAAACGAAATTCGAATGTTGGCAAAGCACCAAGCCACAGCAGTCCATTGCCCTTCGTCAAACATGAAACTCGCCTGCGGTGGAACCCTTTCACTTCCTGCGTTCAATGAGGCTGGTGTCGATGTTCGCCTCGGAACCGACGGGGCAGCCTCTTCTGGAAGCGGACTTAACTTGCTAGCAGAAGCACGATTGGCCGCCTTGGTTCAACGCCACGATCACTGGGACCCGACGTTGATGACGGCAAATGATGCCTTCCAAATGGCAACAAAGGGAAGCCAAGACTGGGCGGTTTGGGACATCGATGACGTTCGCATGCGCCCCGTTGGCCGTTCAAACAATCGCCACATTACGAACCTCCTGTTCAACGGAGCCACATGCCTCGACCTTTGGGTCGGTGGCGAAGCGTTGCGGTTCGATGGAACAACGCATTCACTCGATGAACGGCAATCATGGATGGCGCTCGATGAAGCCGTCCAGACGTACTATGATGGCGTTGAATAAGCCTCATTTCTGGCGGAACAGCAGAACACCTGCGCCTTCAGCGATGATGAGGAACATGTACCCGGTTGCGCTCAGTTTGAGATCAACTGAATAATTCAAATTCAATTCCGTCCCTTCAGGGAGCAACCCCTCTTTTGTTCCAATACCTGCGTAGAAATCACCTGATTCAACGCGCCAGTCGACGCCGGTGTCGCCTTTGTCGCCTGCAGCAACATAGCCTGCATCGCCGTATGTACAGGTCTTGCTTGTGGTGTCGAATCCACCAAGTGCCCCACCGTTCTTTGCGATGTCATCACATTGCTTTTTCTTACCACCATCAGCGATGACCAAGAAAATATCGTCTCGATCCCATGTGATGGTTGTGTCAGCGTTGATGATCAGCGAGGCTGGGTTGCCTGGAAGAGAATCATCTGAGAAGAACACCATGCCTTGGACATTCGGCGTTGGCACATCATCCACCGCCCCTTCCATTGTGTAACCAACTGTGCCGCCAAGGAGCAGCAGGGTCGAGATGGCGATCAATACAAAACCGGTCTTCTTCATCATTCCACCTCGCTCAAATCAAGAAGAATGCCGCTCCAAGAATAATGTAACTGCCGAGAAGCATGGTGCCTTCAAGCCAGTTCGTTTTTCCATCTGAGAGGATTGAATTGGCAACAAGAACTGAGATGAACGTTGCTGCGGTTTCAAGAATTCCGAATTCAAGCGTGAGAGGGACGCCGAGTAACCATCCAAGAATGACCATCACGGGTGCAACGAACAAAGCAATCTGGACGCTTGAACCAATTGCGATGGCAATAGCCAAGTCCATCTTGTCTTTTCCAGCAACAATGACCGCAGCAAAATGCTCTGCTGCGTTGCCAAAGAAAGGAAGCAGAATCACGCCAACGAACAGTTCTGGAATACCAAATTCATGGACTGCATCCTCAAGATTGTGAACCAAAATGTGTGCCATCCAACCGACAAGGGCTGTGGAAAGAATGAGCAACACCCAAGCATCTTTGATGCTCATGGAAGGATGTTCGTGAGTTCCATGGCCTGCTTCAACTGCAAAAACATCAACGTGGGTTTTCAATTGGAAGAGAAGAGCCAATCCATAGATAGCGAGCATAATGAGCGCAACAAAATGCGAGAGATCTTTGATGGCGCTTGGGTCACCGCCCGCCATATGAACGGCGCTGGGAGTGATGAACGCAACAATAGCAAGCAGCAACAAGGAGCCATTCATTTGACCTGACTCGTGCTTGAAGTGCTGAACTTTGTGATTCACACCACCCCAAACCATCGCCAAACCAAGCACCAGCAATAGATTGCCAAGAATAGAGCCGATAAGGGAGGCTTGGGTGACTGTGATCATTGTCTCGATTGTATCTGGATCGACTGATTTTGACGCAGCGTACAGTGCAAGCCCAGCGATGATCATCTCGACCGCATTTCCGAAGGTGGCATTGAGCAAGCCCCCGACCGTCTCCCCGGTTCGAAGGGCGATCTCTTCCGTGGCTTTCCCCATGAGGAATGCGAGTGGCATAATGGCCACCATGGAGAAGGCAAAGGCAAGACCGATGTTGTGTTGCTGATTCATGAACAGAGCAACTGGGAGTGCTAACAACAGCCAGTTGAGCTTATTTTTCATNGGATTCACTGAATCAAGAAGATGCTCAAAGGCTTCCTCGATGTGTTCAGAAAGTTCTTCCATGCTGTCCTCGGTGGGAGCAGGATTCTCGCCCATACACGGTTGCAGCCAGCGTGAGANCTTGAGTGCACCGCTTGTGGGATTGCATCAATCATCCTTTTTGCTACGACCAACCTTTCGGCGGGTTGGAGCCTTACGGGGGCTGCACGGCGGCCGACTGTTCGCTTCTTTGCGACTGGAGCAGGTTCTTCTTCCTCCTCATCTTCATCGTCATTCCAGTTGAACATATCATCATCGTCGTCGTCGTCATCTTCTGGAAGATCAACAACCGCCTTCTTACTGCGAGTCTTTCGCTGAACGACGTTGACGGCAAACGGATCTTCTTCCTCCTTTTGCTCGACAGGAGCAGATTCTTTCTTCTCCTCTTCCTTCTTTTCGCCGCCACTTGTGTCAGTGACTGCGCCCATGTCGAGTTCTTGTGAAGTACCGATAAATTCAGACATCCAGTCATCATCCTCTTCATCATCATCACCCTTCGACTTCTTCTTCTTAGGACCAGACATGCTTGTTTTGATGATGAGTGCCATGACGATTAGCGACATGACAAAGACACCAGTGAGAACCCAGACCAACACATACGGTGGGTCGGACATCGATGGCTTGATGGTGATTGGTTCAGGTTCTGGCTGAAGGGATTCTACATAGTTGCACGATGTTGTACCGTCGAGTCGGTTTCGACATTGGTCAACGACAAACACGACGTTCTTCGACACTTCATTTCCTGCGGAGTCAACCGCACGAACATAAACTGCATGTTGGCCTGGCTCAAAGTTTCCTGCGGAGAACTCCATGTCGAGCACCATCGAGCGGTTGTCGCCTTCAAGATCGGTCACATAGGTTGATTCAGACCATGGAGTGGATTGCGAGTTGCCAGTTCCGTAATTGTACGTGAATTTGTATTGGAACGATGTGATCATAACGTCATCGGTTGCGCCTGCCAGAAGTTGGATTGAATTCCCATAGAGGTATTTCGAACCATCGTTGCCGGAAGATGGTGCATAAATCTCCACGGTTGGTCGCATTGCATCCACAGCACGGTCGCTCCATGTTTGGCTGATGAGGTTGCCAGATTCGTCTTCCATAATGAGTTCAATCAACATTTCACCAGCAATGGTGTTCTGGCTGACAAAGAATTCGAAGGCATAGACTGGACCGCGGTCTGGATCGTTGTTGTTGTCCGCAATCATGTTCATTTCGATATCACCGCCCGAGATATCACCGCCAGCCAATGTGGTGATGTTCACTGAAGGGTTGCCTTGCAGGTATTCATCAATCTCCATCTGGAGCACGTAGGTGCCTGAAACCAACGAGGGGCTTAGGAACGCAGAGCCTGCATCATCGAGAAGCATCATGGTGGCCACTGGGAACTTCGTGTCCTCATTGATTTTCACAGCGTTTCCACCAATACCATTGAACATCTCTGGATTCTGATTGCCCCATTGATCTTCGATGATGACAGCATACCACACGTCTCGATCGACGCCGGAAGGGATTGGAAGTTGACGAACGAGGGTGCTTGCGGTGCTTTCACCAGGTGAAATATCACCAAGGACGAACTCCCAACCTTGGTCAGCGATGTTGCCGATTTGGTCTTCGTTTTCACCGAACGGTGCTCCGTAGTGTCGCCAAATTTCGTACCCTTCGTTGAAATCGGGTTCATTGAACCATTCGAGGGTGATTTGTTCGAGGGCACCAAGCGAGGATGCTTCCTTTATTCTCGCTGGATTTGGTGCGCGGGTGTCTTCTGAAATCGGACCGAAATGATTCTGATTCAATCGAGTGTCCATGTANGTCCCGTTGATGTGGCCGTACAGTGCTTCTGTTGTGACATAGTAGTGGGCGTTGTCACGAAGGAGGTTGACATCAAGAAGAACATCGAATGTACCGACACCATCGCTGACTGAGCCGAGCCATTCCATGGATTGGTTGGCAACGAATTCAGCGCCAGTAACACGGAAGTTGGAGCGCCAGATGTGGTATCGCTCACCTTCGACGCCAAGCTGGTCTTGCCANGTGACTCGAGTGATTCGCTCACCGACAAACTCGGCATGAACTTGAGTAGGTTCAGCAACCCATGGAGTGAATGCATCTTCGAAAAGAGGCCCAGCGCATGAGTTCACCGTGGTGTTGGGACTGAATACACCAAACAAATCGATGGTCACAATGCAGTAATTCGCATAACCAAGTCGGCCGATTGGAACTTCATAATCAAAGGATCCAACACCCTCAGACACGGTCGCAATCAATTGAACGCTGGGGCTCAAAATACTGTTGAATGGATTTCCTGACATGTAAATACGGTACGATTCTCCAGACTCATCAGGCACATCAGTCCATGAAACGGTGGTCGTTCCGCCTCCAGAGTTTGCGTTTGGAATGAACTCAGCATACATAGCACTCACTTGGGAAGGAGGCATGTTGTCTTCGAGCAAGGCATCATCAAGGGCGTTGTTCGAGAGGAACCGAACATCTTCGTAGTCTTCACCAGGAGCCGTCCAGTTTGGCAAAAAGTAGGTCACTGCGTAGTACGCACTGCGGTCAGTGCTGGTTGGAATCACCAAATCGACTGAGGAGGTCCCAGCGGGATAGGTCGCAACTGGCTGGCTCGTGCTGAGCAAGTCTGCACCATTTGCTCGGGTGATTGGGTAATCGGTTCGCCAGATATGGATTTGATAGGCGTCATCCCCCGTTTCCGGAAGAATTGGGAAGATGTCGTTGTAATTGACCCAAGCCAAGGTCGTGATGCTTTGTTCTGGGTCGAACGTAGCCACAAGGTTGTACGGTGTGCGAATCGGCGTTGTGGTTTCTTGCACTGGAGTGTGAAGAACCGAAGCGTTTTCGTCCAAATCAAGCCACTCGGTACCATCACCGAGCGTTGTGGTCACGGCGTAGTAGAAGGTGCCGTTAACACCCGGAGGAACGAGGAACGAGGCACTGTGATAGTCAACGGTCCCGTTGAGGCCACGGCACTTGAACGCATCATTGGCCACTTCGACAGAGGAACATGCGACGATGTCCTCAACAAAGGGCGTCAATTGTCCAATGGAAGACTCGTTGATTGGGGATGCGGAGCGGTAGACGCTGTATGTTGCTGAAAAGAGGCCTGAAATGACTGAACCATCAAAATCGATGTTGCGCCACGTGATGGTGGTCGTTTCGCTTGACGGGTCGAACGTGGCGGCGATGTCTTGTGCTTGCAGGTGAGAAGGGTTTCCGAGATCTTCGGCCGCTACATTGGAGAGGGGCATGATGGCAAGCATCATGCATAGGACGAGGAAAAGTGCCTTCCTTTCAGTGCCTTTACCGAACGTTTGGTCTGTCATCAATGCTCTTGTAGCATGCTACCGTTATGAGTATGCCGCCTCTAAACCAGCCAATTGAGCGGTTCAGTGCACCCCGTAGGGGTGGCGGAATCACTCTGATTCGTTCCCTTGATTTGGCTGTGGGAGTGGGTCATCTCGGTCGATTTGAGAGATTTCATGCTTGGCTTGTACAAACCGAATCAAAAAGGTCCACAATCCGCCGAACGCAGAGATCACGACGGCAACGCTGATTGGGTTGATTCCAATGTGGTCAAGCGCACCCGGGAAGGTACCGAAATCTCCGATTTCAAGATGGATGAAAACGCCCATCATCACAAGCGCCACAAGGGCAAGGATGGTTCGGTCTGCACGGGAAAAGCCTCGGTAGTTGCGAGTGCCTGCCACTGCTTGTGCTTGTGTACCCATGTACGAGCCGAGCAATGTAAACAACGCTGCAAGGAGTCCGAAGGTGAAATCACCGACAAACACAGAGCCAGCCAAGCAGACTGTCCAGATGATGTCAAGAAGACGGTCGAATGTGTGGTCAAGATAATCACCCCAACGAGTGACTTGTCCAGTTCGGCGAGCCAATGGCCCATCAAGGGCATCGAGGACCATTGCAAATCCGATCAGCAGCGCCCCACCAAAGAGCATGCTCGCTCCATATGTGGTGTTTGGAGCTAACAGAACGGATAAACCGCCAAGCACGCCAATCGGCAATGCAATCCATGTCAAGGTGGAGGGTTTCCAAGTTGAAATTGAATCAATGACGGGGTCGACCATGCGCTCCCATGAACTGCGAAGTTTCTCTAATGCCATACCAATCGATAGGGCTCCTTCGTTGGGGGGTGTTTGTTCTTTGGGTGGTCAAGCCAACCAATCGATGGCTTCTGAGGCAGTTGCCTCGACACCGTCGCTCGGACAACCATCTTCAATCCACTGGAGAATCTCAGAGGCCAATACCTCGCTTGTGGCGAGGCCAGCATCGACCTCCAACACTGGAACATCGAGTTCAAACTCAAGAATTTCGGACCACGTACCGGCAATCATTTCCCACTCAACATTGGCGCGTACCTTTGCTTCATTGTAGCCACGATCTTCGAGGCGCTGTTTGAGCACATCAGGATGGCAACGAATCAAAATGATGGCATCGATTTCCAAAAGATGCGACAAGTGCCCGTCTACAAAGACCGTCCCTTCAGATTCGTCAATCCATTCCTCAGCCAACTTGTGAACGTCCACCGGTGCAGCCCCATCCGAGGCATCTTCGACGCCAAGACAGTCGAAGCGTTTCGCCAAATCTATGACCGACTCGACGGCATGGCCTTGTTCACCGAGATGACCACAAAGGGTGGTCTTCCCGCTACCGGGTGTGCCAGTGACTGCAAAGACACGAGGTGGAACCATGCCCATGCCAACGCATGCCCGTTATTACATCCACCTCAAGATTCAGCAGGATGTTGGGATGATTCTTCGTTGTATCCGTTGGACAAAGGCATCAATAGGTGGGAGGTTCACCGTCTTCTTGCTCACATGTTTGGAATGAATGACCCCGCCCAAACGCTCCTACAACTTGAGCGATACATCCTCGATGGAAGGATGGAGATGTCCGAGGTCATGGCGATGCAATTCACAGAGATGTTTCTTGCGAGAAAGAAACGCTCCACTGAGGACCAAATTATGCTGGTCAAAGGCCTTCGTATTTTGTGCGATGTGCTNGTATCAAGNGGGAAAGGNGCACGCGCTGTTGCAAGCGTNAATATTCTTCTGAAAGAACGTGCAAAACTCGTCAAAACCCTCCGTAACGGCGCACCTCAGTTGCTTGAGCAAATGACGCCCGAGGCTGAAGATCAACATCGGGCCGGCAATGTTCTTGCTTCAGGGGGCAAGCAACGAGCCGCAAGAAAAGCCTATGCAAAAGCCGAAAAATTAGCGCCTGGAAACTTGGCTGCGGCCCTCGATGCATGCAGGTACATTGGCTATGAAGCCAAACTGATCGACCGACTTGCAACAACTTGCGAAGCTGCAGGTCCCGTCATTTACACAGGTGGAGTGTTCATGCTCGAACCAATTGGAAACAAATCAGTCGATGCATCTCAGGTTGCTGAAGCATTGTTGGGTGCTGTGCCCCATGGTATTGGGAATTCAAGTCTCTGCGCCGCTCAAGCACAACGCATCGAAGATGAAAAGACTGCCATCCTTCAAGGAGAAGCAGCCGCCAATGCGCGGTTGCAAAGCGCACTTGATTCGCTCACGCCAAAGCACGACTATTACGAGTACAGCTAGGTTGGTTTTTGGTAACGAGGGATGGATTTGAACCACCGATCTCCGGGTTATGAGCCCGACGGGATATCCAGACTACCCCACCTCGTTAACCAAAGGGCCGACCTTCCCTCCTTTCAAACCACCGATGCTCGCTTGTCGTAGTGAACCGTGCGTCCTACGCAACAGAAATGAGTGAAAAAAAGAGGTGCTGATTTGATGAAGGAGGACATCCTCTCAAGAACATGCGCTCCCGAACCTTCAGTCCCGTGCTGCTCGGTGCAGTGCTGCTGACGGCCATGCTTGCAGGATGCCTCGAGGGTGGCGGAGACGATGGAGACGACAGCCCTATCGACCTCGTGGTGTACTATGATGTGACGTCGGGTGTCATCGAGGAAACAATCCAAAACAACCAGCAAGTGTCTGAAACTGGCGTCGATGTTGTCTTCGATTACTCGTACACAAAATCCACCGCTGGTGAAATCTCAAATTTCCTTTTCAGCCCCGGGGACGGTTCAACCACAATCTCTGTCAACAGTGCNGATACGGGAGAAATTACCTACACCTACCTCACACATGGCATGTTCTCTGCGAGCATCGGAGCGATTGACGAACAAGGAAACGAAATATTCGAGAACATCACCATTCGAATCGATAAGGAAATCACGTGGGGCGAAACTCAAACCACAGACCCGAGAACGATGGACATCGAAGCTACACCCGACTGTGAATGTCCGCTGCCGGAACAAATCAAAATTGATTCCACCGTAACCAACCGCGATAACTTCGGAGGAATTGGTGGGTCGCCTGTGACTGTTACATGGTACCTCAACAACACCGAAGGAGCGGCGGTTGAATCGCCACCCGAGCAAATCGCAGACGGCCAAGACGCAAATTGGAAGCACAATGAATTCGCTCCAATAACAGGAATCTGGACCCTAGAAGTGGGCCTGAGCCAAGATCAAGAGCAAGTGGATGTCTCTCACCTCATCACCATTACGTATGCTGCTGAAGAAAGCACAACCAACCCGTTCCCATCCGATGAAAGTGCGCCCTGAAACGGAGCAGATTCTCGATTATTATTCACTTTCATTGAAGATGAATCTAAACTGAAAGTGATTGGAACGACCCACTGAGAGCCTAACGGTGGACGACACTTCAAGATTCAAGCGCTTCTAAGTTCCGCGCCGCCCTTCGTTCATTGATATACCCTGGCCGGACCAGATTGGGTTGGAAGTGAACAGAAATGGCGACCAAATCGAAGAAAAAAGCGAAGATAGAGATTGAAAACAATGAAGACCCTCAAGACAAGCCATTGGCAGTGATGCCGACGGAAGAAGAAGCCCCTGAGGTGAAAATCGAAGACCTCCCTGGTGTTGGGCCAGCGACTGCTGAAAAGCTTCGAGAAGC
>JGI26118J46590_1000065_pt1 | contig 24996 bp, 23 predicted proteins | sample AOAMet_66_BLW_10_2_FD_46590 | JGI IMG/M metagenome (IMG submission 46590)
TCTAAATACAAATGCAGATAGTATTGCATCTGAAATATCAATAAAACTATCTAAAAATTACGATGTAACTCTAAAATATTGTTTTGATAAACCTGGTATTTTAACTGATAAAAATGACAATTTGAGTATTAAAAAAACTATTAGAAAAAATGATTACAACCAGCTTATTAAAAATAATATTATATCGGACGGAATGGTGCCTAAAATAGAAAATTGCTATTATGCTTTAGAAAATGGGGTAAGTAATATTTTTATTGGAGATCATAACATAATAAAATCAACTGAAGATTGTACTAAAATAGTTTTATGATGAATGAGTTAACCAACAATGCAATTCAACTATTACAAGATTTAATAAAAATTGAATCATATTCCTTTAACGAGAATAAAACAGGAAATAGAATAGAAAAATGGTTCAAATTTCGTGATATAGAATTTAAAAGAAATCAAAATAACGTGTATGCTTANAATAAATTTTATGATTCAAATAAGCCCACNATACTACTGAATTCTCACCATGANACAGTAAAACCAAATAAAGGATATAAAAATGATCCTTTTAATAGCAAGATAGAGAATGGTAAGCTATACGGGCTTGGAAGTAATGATGCTGGTGGAGCTTTAGTTTCTCTAATTGCAGTTTTTACTTATTATTATAACAAAAAAGATTTAAAATATAATTTAATACTTCTTGCTTCAGCTGAGGAGGAATGTTCAGGCGAAAATGGAATTGCTTCAATTGTTCCAATTCTTCCAAAAATTGATTTTGCAATAATTGGTGAACCAACATTGATGAAAATGGCAATTGCTGAAAGAGGGTTGATTGTATTTGACATTAAAATTAAAGGAACATCAAGTCATGCAGCGCACATAAATGATGATAATCCAATTATTAAATCAATTGAAGTACTTAAATGGATTAAAAATTTAAAATTTGAAAAAAAATCTAAATTTTTAGGAAATGTAAAAGCTACAGTAACTCAGATACAATCTGGGAATCAGCATAATGTCGTGCCTTCAGAGCTAAAAATAGTTTTAGACGTAAGAGTAAATGATTGTTACACAAATCAAGAGATATATGATATTTTAAAAAAAGATTCACCATGTGAAATTATACCCAGATCATTAAATCTTAATTCCTCATCAATTTCTACTGATCATGCAATTGTTTCAGCAGCTAATAAATTAGGAGTTCAAAAATACGGCTCACCTACTCTATCAGATCAATCTAAAATTTCGTTTCCATCCATAAAAATGGGTCCTGGTGATTCTTTAAGGTCACACAGTGCTGATGAATACATATATGTTGATGAAATTAAAAATGCAATACCATTATACATTCAACTTTTAAATAAAATAATTTAATCATGAAACTCTGGAACAAAGAAGATAATTTAAATATTAAAATTGAAAAATTTACTGTTGGTAATGATAGACACTATGATCTTTACTTAGCTGAATACGATATTAGGGCTACTATAGCTCATGCAAAAATGTTACATAATATTAAGATTATAACTCACTCCGAACTTGCTGAAATTATTTCAGAATTAAAAAAAATTGATAGTGATATTAAAATCGGACAATTTACAATTGAAGACGATTATGAGGATGTTCATTCAAAAATAGAATCAATACTTATTGAAAAATTGGGAAAAATTGGGAAAAAAATTCATACTGGAAGATCTAGAAATGATCAAGTATTAGTTGCAACACAACTTTACTTAAAAAATGAAATAAGTGAAATAAAAATTTTAACAAAAAGTTTATTTAATACATTAATTGAATTAGCAAAAAAAAATAAAAATCTTCTACTTCCAGGTTATACACATTTACAAGTAGCTATGCCTTCTTCTTTTGGTTTATGGTTTTCTTCTTACGCAGAATCATTGATTGATGACATATTTTATTTAAATACTGCTTTTAAAATTAATGATCAAAATCCTCTTGGGAGTGCTGCAGGGTATGGAAGTTCATTTAAATTAGATAGAGATTTTACAACTAAAGAATTAGGGTTTAATGAATTAAAGTACAATGTAATATCTTCCCAAATGAACAGAGGAAAAGTTGAAAAATCTGTAGCTATTGCTATAGGTTCTTTAGCTAGTACATTATCAAAGTTTTCAGCTGATATTTGCTTTTATATGACTCAAGAATTAAATTTTATATCATTTCCAGATGAAATAACAACTGGTTCAAGTATAATGCCCCATAAAAAAAATCCAGATGTATTTGAACTAATCCGAGGCAAGTGTAATATTATACAATCTCTAATAAGTGAATTCAATTCTATTTCTATAAATCTAACAAGTGGATATCACAGAGATTTACAACTATATAAAGGAAAAATAATAGAGTCCATCATTGATATTAAAAACTGCTTAGAAATATTTAACTACTCAATAAATAAAATCAACATCAGAAAAAATATTTTAGATGATGATAAATACAAATATGTGTTTTCAGTTGAAAATTTAAACGAACTAGTTAATAGTGGCTATTCTTTCAGGGATGCTTATTTAAAAATATCCGATGATATAAAAAATGACAACTATATACCAAAAAAAGATTTTAATCATTCCCTAAAAGGTAGTATTGGGAATCTTTGTTTGAAAGAAATAGAACTAAAAATGAAAAAGGCACTAGATTAAATATGTAAAGCTCTGTCTTCTGTAGCTGCTAATGCTGCTTCTTTAATAGCTTCAGCATAAGTAGGATGAGAATGACTCATTCTAGAAATATCTTCAGCAGAAGCTCTAAATTCCATTGCCGTCACAGCTTCTGCAATTAAATCAGCAGCTCTGGCACCAATAATGTGAACACCTAGAATTTCATCGGTTTTTTTATCAGCTAAAATCTTTACAAAACCATCAATATCCATACTTGCTCTGGCCCTTCCTAATGCTCTCATAGGAAATTGCCCAGTTTTAAATTCAATACCATCACTTGATAATTGTTCTTGAGTTTTACCAACAGAGCAACCTCAGGCCAGGTGTATATAACATTTGGAATTAAATTGTAATTAATATGTGGTTTTTGTTTCGCTAGTATTTCAGCTACTAAGACTCCTTCTTCCTCTGCTTTGTGGGCTAACATAGGCCCTTTAATAACATCTCCAATGGCGTATATATTTTCAATATTAGTTTGAAGTTTATCATTTACTTCAATTTGACCTTTATCATTTGTATTAATTCCAACTGAACTTAGATTTAGTCCATTAGTGTAAGGTTTTCTACCAACTGAAACAAGGCAATAATCTCCATCAAAATTAACATTTAATCCGTTTGAATCTTCGGCAGTTACAATTATAGAGTTGTTTTTAGAAATTACTGAAGTAACTTTGTGGGATAAATAAAATTTTATTTTTTGCTTCTTAAATATTCTTAATAATTCTTTAGAAACAGCACCATCCATAAAAGGAGTAATTTTGTCAGAATACTCAATGACGGAAACTTCTGATCCTAATCTACTGTAAACCTGACCCAGTTCTAGCCCTATAACACCTCCACCAATAACAATTAATTTTTTTGGTATTTCTTTTAGTTTTAAAGCTTCAGTTGATGAGATAATTCTTTTCTTATCAATCTTTGCAAATGGTAATGAAATTGGTTTAGATCCAGTAGCTATAATAGCATTACTAAATTTAATTTTAGCAGTACCATCAATATTAATGACTTGATTATTTTCAAAAGAACCAATGCCATTAAAAACATTAATTTTGTTTTTAGACATTAAATATTCAATTCCTTTGGTTGTTTGTTCTACAACCTGGTTTTTTCTAGAAATCATTTTATTTAAATCCACTTTAATTGAACCCTCAATTTCAATACCGTGGGTTGAAAAATTATGCAAAGCTTCATGATAATGGTGAGAAGAATCTAATAATGATTTAGATGGAATACATCCAACGTTTAGACAGGTACCACCTAATGTATTATATTTTTCAACAATAGCTGTTTTCATACCCAATTGCGCGCATCTTATAGCACAAACATATCCTCCGGGTCCTGAACCAATTACAACAACATCAAAATGCTCCATTTTTTCTTTTTTTCAAAAATACAAATGTTTTAATTTATTTCATAAATCAATTACCTTTTAATTGAACTAAATTATATATTAGCTAGATGACTAAAGCAGGTGAAAAAAATCAGAAAAAAATTAATTTATCATTAAATGAGTCGTTATTTCCAATAGTTCTTCTTATAATATTTTTAACGTTTAATGTTTATGTATATGGAGATGATGCCATGGGAGGTTCAAATCAATTTATACTTCTTCTTGGAGCTGCAGCTGGAATTGGATTAGGTATTTTTAAAGGATTTAAGTTTAGTAATATGATGAGTCAAGTTGCTGAAAATTTAAAATCTGTAACTGGTGCAATAGTCATTTTACTTTTTGTTGGTGCATTATCTGGGACATGGTTAATAAGTGGGATTATACCCTCAATGATATATTATGGATTAAATATACTTCATCCATCAATTTTTCTTCCTGCATGTTTGATCATCTGTGCAATTATTTCAATCGCGACTGGAAGTAGTTGGACAACATCTGCTACTGTTGGAATAGCATTAATTGGTATTTCTAAGGCAATAGGAGTTCCTGTAGAAATGTCAGCTGGCGCAATTATTTCGGGTGCTTATTTTGGAGATAAATTATCTCCGTTGAGTGATACAACAAATCTTGCCCCTGCAATTTCTGGTTCAGATTTATTTACTCACATTAAATATTTAACAATAACTACAATTCCGACAATAACAATTAGCCTAATAATATTTGTTATTTTAAACTTTTACATGGTTTCCTCTGGAACGACAGACAATACTGTTTTACTTGAAGCAATTAATCAAACTTTTAATATAACTCCTCTAATTTTTATTGTTCCATTAATAGTAATTATTTTAATTATAAAAAAAACACCACCAATTATTGCTCTATTTACTGGAACAATTTTAGGCGCAATATTCGCTATTATTTTTCAACAAGATATTTTAACTCAATTATCTAATTCTAGTTCATTAACATTTGATGGTGCCTACAGTGCAATTATTAATTCAATAACAATAGATACAAATATTGAATCTGGTAATTCTGAATTAAATGATCTATTTAAAAGTGGAGGTATGTTTGGAATGATGAACACTATATGGTTAGTAATTAGTGCAATGGTTTTTGGAGGGGTTATGGAATCAATTGGTGCTTTAAAAACAATAACTACATCATTACTAAACTTAGGCAAATCAACTTTTTCTTTATTTGCAAGTACAGCAGGAAGCTGTTTAGCTATTAACTTGACAACATCAGATCAATATTTAGCTATTGTAATTCCTGGAAAAATGTATGAAAAAGCATTTAAAGAGAAAAATTTAGCACCAGAAAACTTGAGCAGAACATTGGAAGATACTGGAACAGTAACATCTGTGTTAATACCATGGAATAGCTGTGGAGCATATCAGTCTGGAGTTTTAGGGGTTAGTGTAATAGATTACTTCTTTTACGCTATATTTAATTGGTTAAGTTTCTTTATGACGTTAATAGTTGCAGGGTTAAATTATAAAATCAAAAAACTTGAAATTAAGAAAGCTTAATATTATTAATTATAAATATTTACTTTTGTTAAACACTTCTTATGTCTAAAACTAAAAGTAAGTTAAAAGGATATTTTTCATTATCAAGAACTCAACAAATCATGTTTGGAGTTTTTTTAGTGCTATTTTCAATTATTATTTTTTCTTCTTTAATCTCTTATTTTGGAACATGGAGATCTGATCAGTCAGAACTAATTCAATTCTTTGATAAAGATGTAGATTCAGTCAATATCGCTAGCAAATTTGGTGCTTTGATAAGTCATTTTTTGATTTATTTAATGTTTGGTGTTTCTTCTTTTATTTTACCAATTTTATTATTTATATCTGGACTAACTTTATTTGTAAATGCAGATTTAGCAAAACTTTATAATAGATGGTTTTGGGGTATATTAATAATGATTTGGATTTCATTGTTTTTTGGGTATTATTCTTCAAATTATATTTATTCAGGCAGTATTGGATTTGAAGTAAATGAGTTTTTAAAAATTTATATTGGAGAAATCGGAATAGTTTCAATACTGATTTTTGGATTACTAACTTACCTTGTTGTTAGATTGAAAGTAACCCCAGAAAAAGTTGTTGATTTTTTTAAAAAAATGTACCCTAAAGTAAAAAGTGAATTAATTGATGAAAATCAAATTAATCCAATCCAAGTTGATCTCTCAAATAAATTAAATAAAGAAAGAACTGAATCAAAATTTAATATAAAAAGTGAAGATCTAAAACCTACAATTGCAAATTTTTCATCATACAAAGATAAACCTAATTTTAAGCCAAGTGAAAATAGCGAAAGTGAAATCAAAATTGAAATCGAAAATAATGAAAAAGAAGAAATACTTGATGAAGATGCTATCGCCAAAGGATTAGTAAAGAAATTTGGTGAATATGACCACACCTTAGAATTAAAAAACTACAAAACTCCATCAATAGAATTATTAAACGAATATGATAATGGAGGAGTTATTACTATAAATGAAGAAGAGTTAGAAGAGAATAAAGAAAAAATAATTGAAACTCTTAAGAATTATAAAATTGGTATTGATCAAATAAAAGCTACAATTGGACCAACTGTAACTCTTTATGAAATCATTCCAGAAGCAGGAATTAGAATATCAAAAATTAAAAATTTAGAAGACGACATAGCCTTATCACTAGCTGCTTTAGGAATTAGAATTATAGCGCCTATCCCTGGAAAAGGAACAATTGGAATAGAGGTTCCAAATAAAAATTCAACTATTGTTTCAATGAAATCAGTATTAGCTTCAAAAAATTATCAAGAAGCTGAAATGGAACTTCCTATCGCATTAGGAAAAAACATAAGTAATGAAACTTATGTTGTTGATCTAGCCAAAATGCCGCACTTGCTAATGGCAGGTGCTACAGGTCAGGGAAAATCAGTTGGACTTAACGCAGTCTTAACATCACTTCTTTATAAAAAACATCCCTCTGAAGTAAAATTTGTTTTAGTTGATCCAAAAAAAGTTGAATTAACTTTATTTAATAAGATTGAAAGACACTATTTAGCAAAGCTTCCCGATACGGATGAAGCTATTATTACTGATAACAAGGCTGTAATTAAAACCTTAAATTCATTATGTATCGAGATGGATAACAGGTATGAAATGTTAAAAAATGCTCTTTGTAGAAACATAAAAGAATACAATACTAAATTTAAACAAAGGAAATTAAATCCAGATTCTGGAAATGTTTTTCTTCCCTATATAGTTTTAATTATCGATGAATTTGCGGATCTAATTATGACAGCAGGAAAAGAAGTTGAAACTCCTATTGCAAGGTTAGCTCAATTAGCTAGAGCTGTAGGAATTCACTTAATAATCGCTACTCAAAGACCCTCTGTAAATGTTATAACTGGAATCATTAAAGCTAATTTTCCTGCAAGAATTGCATTTAGAGTCACGTCAAAAATCGATTCCAGAACTATATTAGATAGTGGTGGTGCCGATCAGTTAATAGGAAAAGGTGATATGCTTTATACACAAGGAAATGAATTAGTAAGAATACAATGTGCTTTTGTTGACACACCTGAAATAAATAAAATTACAGATTTCATAGGNTCTCAAAAAGCATACGCTACAGCTTATGANTTACCAGAATATATTGGTGAAGAAAGTTCAAGTTCNTTAGATAATAACATTGAGGATAGAGATGTTTTATTTAGAGAAGCTGCTGAAATTATAGTAATCGCTCAACAAGGTTCAGCATCATTATTGCAACGTAAAATGAAACTAGGCTATAACAGAGCGGGTAGAATTATTGACCAACTAGAAGCTGCGGGGATAGTTGGTGCGTTTGAAGGAAGTAAAGCTAGAGAGGTTTTAGTTTTAGATTTAGCTTCACTAAATACTCTATTAGAGAGTGAAAAAAATTAATAATGAAAAACATTTTATTTACAATAATAATATTTAGTTTAAGCATAAATGCTCAAAATGATCCCAGAGCAGAAAAATTATTAGCTAAAGTTTCAAATAAAATTGATTTAGCAAAAAGTTATAAAATCNATTTTAAGTATACTTTAGAAAATAAACTAGANGGAATAAACCAAGACGTAGACGGAACTGTGACTATTCAGGGAGACAATTATTTATTAAATTTTATGGGAATTACTCAAATATGTGATTCTAATAATATCTACTCCATTGTTCCAGAAAATGAAGAAGTTATAATTTCTAGTATTGAAGAAGAAGAAGAACAAACCATAAAACCGTCGAAGTTGTTAAATTTTTATAGAAAAGGCTACTTAATTTTGTGGGACAAACTTCAGTCAGATTATAAAAGTAAAATCCAATTTGTTAAGCTAATCCCAAGCAATTCAAATTCAGATATAGATTATTTACTTCTTGGAATTAATATTTCAAATGATAATATTTCTAAACTTATTGAAATCGGGAAAAATAAAACAAAAACAATACTTAGTGTAGATTCAATTGTTTTTGACCCTGTTTTAGAAAAAGATATTTTTATTTTTAATGAAAATAATTATAAAGATTATTACATAGAAAAATTATAAAATGAAGATAATAGATCGTTATATATTAACATCTTATCTAAAGATATTTTTTAGCTTCTTTTTTATATTGATGTTTATCTTTATTATTCAAATAATATGGGTATTTATTGACGACTTAGCTGGAAAAGAAGTTGATTTTGAAATAATATTTAAATTTCTTTTATTCTACTCACCTAAACTACTGCCGCTAGTTATTCCATTGACAGTCTTACTAGCATCTATAATGACTTTTGGAAATTTATCTGAACAATATGAGTTGGCTGCTATAAAATCCTCTGGAATATCACTTTTTAGATCAATGAGAAGTCTTCTAGTTGTTAATATTATTCTATGTATTGGAATGTTTTTTATAGCNAATAGCCTTATTCCCTATGCAGAATTCAAATCTTATAATCTTAGAAAAAATCTTGCTAAATTAAAACCAGCTTTGGCCATTACTGAGGGTGTTTTCAGTGATATAAACAACATGAATATTAAAGTTGAAAGAAAATACGGTCCAGACAATAATCTTCTCGAGGATATAATTATACACCAAAATAATTTTAATTCTAGAAACACCTTAGTTATTAAAGCTGAATCTGGGGAACTTAGAAGTCAAGATTCAAGTGAAATTTTACAGTTAGTTTTAAATAACGGGAAAAGATATGAGGAAATAGAAAGTAGAAGTCCAAACAACAAACAAGTTTCACCCCATACCCTAGTTTCTTTTGAAAAGCATGTAATGAACATAGATTTGAGAGAATTCAACAAAGTTGATTTTGATGATGAAAAGTTCAGTAATACTTACAGAATGCAAAATATTTCTCAGTTAAATTTCAGTATTGATTCCTTATCAAAAAACTTAGTTTTTAGATATAACAATTTTGCAAAAAATTTTTATGCTAGAACTGGAATCTCAAATTTTGGAAGAAACGTTAGAACTGATAACAGTTTTAAAGATTCAGTTTTATACACAAACTACAATTCGCATTTAAAAGATTTCCCAAGGAATAAACAATTAGACGTATTAAACGAATCTTTAAATTTAACAAACAGTCATGTTCAAGTTTTATTAAACCAAAAGGACAATTTTTTTATTAAAGAAAAAATAGTTAATCTTCATAAATCTAATTTATATGATAAGTATGCTTTAGGGTTTGCTTCTTTGATTCTATTTTTCGTTGGCGCTCCACTTGGAGCGATAATTAGAAAAGGTGGTATCGGACTTCCAATGGTNGTTTCATTAATATTATTTCTCAGCTATCACTTTATAGGAACTTTCAGCAGAAATGCAGCAGAAGATGGAAGTATAGACGCACTAATTGGTAGTATAATTCCTAATGCAATAATGTTACCACTAGGATTATATTTAATTTACAGAGCTAGTTCTGATAAATCTATATTTAATTTTGATAAAATATCATATCCTTTTAGACTATTTTTGAAAAAAATTAGTTCTATAAAATTTCGATTAAAAAAATAAATATGAGTAAAGTAATTTTAGATAAAATTTCAGATGCAATTGAAGATGTTAAGAAAGGGAAAATTATTATCGTTGTTGACGACGAAAATAGAGAAAACGAGGGAGACTTTATTTGTGCTGCTGATCTAGTTACGCCTGAGTCGATAAATTTCATGGCTAAACATGCTAGAGGGCTAATATGTACTCCGATAACAGAAAAAAGATCAAGAAAGTTAAATTTATATCCAATGGTTACCAATAATACTGATCCCATGGATACGGCATTTACAGTTTCTGTAGATTTAAAAGGTTCTGGGGTAACTTCTGGTATATCTGCTTCAGATAGATCAAAAACTATAAAGGCAATTGTAAACAACAATACAAAACCAGATGATTTAGCGCGTCCTGGTCACATTTTTCCGTTAATTGCAAAAGAAGGTGGTGTATTAAGAAGAACTGGGCATACAGAGGCAGCTATTGACTTTGCAAGACTAGCAGGTTGTTCACCCGCAGGTGTTATTTGTGAAATAATGTCAGATGATGGATCTATGGCTAGAGTTCCTGAACTAATTAAAGTAGCTAAGAAATTAGATTTGAAAATTGTATCAATTGAGGATCTAGTTGCATATAGAATGAAACATGATAGTTTAATTACTAAAAAAGAATCTTTTATTTTTAATACAAAGTTTGGAGATTACAATTTATCAGCATTTCAACAAACAAATAACAATCAAATACATTTAGTATTATCAAAAGGAGAATGGAAAGAAAATGAGCCAGTTTTAGTTAGAATAAACTCATCGATCACAAACAATGATTTGCTAACAACTCTTACGTCCAAATCAAAAAATAAACTTGATGGTATTTTTAATAAAATAAATGAAGAAGAGAAAGGCGTCATAGTCTTTATTAACCAACCTCCTAACCCAGTAAATGTTTTATTTAGACTTAACGAAATAAAGAAACTACAATCTAAAGGAGAATACAAAACACCACCTGTTGTAATGGACGAAAAGGACTTTGGAATTGGAGCTCAAATACTTCACGATCTTAAAATTCATAAAATAAGATTGTTAACAAATAGTACTCAGATAAAAAGAGTTGGAATGACAGGTTATGGATTAGAAATTGTTGAATATATTAATTACTAAAGAACCATAATTTAACAGACATTAATAGCACCATAATTAAAAGGAAAAATTTAATGGTTTTTTCACCCTTTTTAACTGACCATCTACTTGATGTCCATCCACCAAGAAAATTTCCTGAAGCTAAAAACAATCCATAAACCCAATTAATTTTATCAGCCAAAGCAAAAGTTACAATAGCACCAGTTGTATAAATTAAAACAATAACAACTTTAGTCGCATTAACTTTTACCAAGTCTAATCTATTATAATAATGAAGAAACAACATTATAACAAATCCAATTCCTGCATTAATAAAACCTCCATAAATACCAATAAAAAAGAATGCAATCATTGATATAAAGAGATATTTACCAGTAAGTCTNTCTGAAAGGTTTTTGTAATCAATATCAGGTTTAAAAACTATTAACAAAACTACTATAATCATTATAACGGCAAGAATCTTGTTAAAAAGATCACCTTCAATATCAATTGCTATCTGTGCTCCTATTAATGCGCCTAAAAGACCTGCAAAGCCTAAATAAGCATTAAAAGGATAGTTAGAAACTCCTTTGCTTTTAAATCCAGCTGTAGCTGAAAAGGCGGACATAAATATCGCTATTCGATTAGTTCCATTTGCAACTGCAGATGGTAATCCCATGAAAATAAGTAAAGGAAGAGTTAATAAAGAGCCTCCTCCTGCCATTGTGTTTATAAACCCAGCAATAAATCCAGCAAGAATTAACAGAGGATAATGCCATGAAAACAAATCAAATTCAAACATATTTCAAATGTAACAAAAAGGAATCTATATAATAATTAAATAAAAATTTGTACTAAATAAAAAGGAAGTTATATTTGCATTCCATTGGAGAAATGGCAGAGTGGTCGAATGCGGCAGTCTTGAAAACTGTTGAGGGTCACACCTCCGGGGGTTCGAATCCCTCTTTCTCCGCTTAGTTAAACCCTAACTGCTTTATAAACAAGTGATTAGGGTTTTTCTTTTTAAAACTTGTACTCTTGTGAACGAAGGTCCCTTTTTAACCAAACAATATTAACAGCTTTTGAATTCAATATTTCTTGCGACTCTTTTATTTTCTATTAATTAAATAATATCCGAGACATATTGACAATATTGATAGTCCAAAAAATAAGATATCTAAAGGGGTTGTAAAATTTTCTGTTAGTTTTAAAATTTTTTCAAAAAACTTAACTATTAGAACGATTATTATAACTTTTATAATCTTATTTTTTAACTGATCTAAACTTTTGATTTTCAAAGTAGATTCTGAAAACTTAGCATTAGCAAAATTAATTTCACTAACAAAAAGCTCATATATACCAAAACCAAAAATTAATAAAACTATTCCTATCAAGAACAAATCAATAGATGATATAATTTTAAATAGAAGTTGATTATTATTTACAATACCTGTATCAAATAAAGGGTTATAAAATATTATTGCTTGAATAATATCCCAACTTCCAATTACTATTAAAGAGATAGAGGCTATAATCGAAAGAATTACAGCAAGTATTACAACATATCTGACACTCCATAAAATTTTTTCAAACTTATTTTCCATGCTATTAAAATTAACTTAATTTATATTAAAGTCAAAGGACTAAATCTGTCTTTAATAAATAAATCTCATGTAGATCAATGATTTAAAAGGGTTTTAATTTTTACTTATGTAGTTCAAAATGTGCTTCAATTTCAACCGCTATGTTTCTCGGAAGATTCATTCCCACGGCACTTCTAACACCAACACCCATTTCATAACCAAAAACTTCAACCATTAATTCGCTAAATCCGTTAATAACATATGGGTGAGCTTCAAATTCTGGGTTAGAATTTACCATTCCAAAGACTTTTACCACTCTTTTTATATTATCAATATTACCATAATGACTAATTATTGTAGATAACATTGTTAAACCGACTTGTCTAGCTGCTTTTTTTGCTTCTTCTTTATTTAAATCAGAGCCAACTTTTCCAATAATATATGTGCCATCTTTATTAACTGGTCCTTGACCAGAAACATATAAGAAGCGGTCAATCACTAATGTAGGTCTATATACTCCNGCTGGTTTAGGNGCAGGAGGTAAAATAAGCTCCATTTTTTTAATTTTTTCAGNATGTTTATTAGTCATCTTCGTATAAAATTATTAAAACTTATANATCCATAATTTTTATNCTGGTTAAATATTGGTGAGAAGTCATATACAGATATTCAAATTTATTATCAAAAGCACAATTTGCACTTCTAACTTCTGTTTTAATCGTACCAATATGAATACCATCTTGATTAATTAGTAAAACTCCNCCAGGGCCAGTTGCAAAAACCATCCCTGTTGGNTGTACTTTTAAGCCATCAAATAACCCTATCTCCTTTTCAGACAGTTCAGTTCCATTAAAAAACACTTCAGGATTATTAACACCTTCGTCAGTGATTTGATATTTCATAATAACTGGATTTTTAGAATCAGAATTAGCAACATATAAAGTTTTTTCATCTACAGAAATGGCGATACCATTAGGTCTTGTTAAATTTTTTATTAAAACTTCTAATTTTCCATTATTACTAAGTCTAAAAACTCCATTAAATTCTAATTCTTTTAATTTATCATTATCCCCTTCTTTTAAACCATATGGCGGATCAGTAAAAAATAAATCTTTCTTGCTATTATAAACTAAGTCATTAGGGCTATTAAATAACTTATTATTAAATGATGTAATTACAGGAAATACTTTATTACTTTTCCAATTAGTAAGCTTTACTATCCTCCTGTCGCCATGCATACAAATTATTAGGTTTCCATCATGGTCAATTATTAAACCATTTGTTCCTGACTTATTTAAATTGGGGACAATTCCAGAGTAGCCAATTTTATCAATAAAAACATCTAAACCATTTTTTTCATCCCATTTATATATAACATTATTTGGAACATCAGAAAAAAGAAGAGCGTTTAGTTTTTTAGACCATACAGGACCTTCAGACCAAGAGAAACCTTTAGCAATAATTTCAATTTTTGAATCTTTAGAAATAAAATTATCCATTTCAGGTGTAAGTCTTTCAATAGAACCAATAAATTCATTTTGACCTAATAAAATATAAGGTGTAAATAAAAAAAGGAGAATTAGTTTTTTCATATTTTATAAATTTCAACCATTTTAATAATTCGTTTTACAGCTAAAACAGCTAATTGACGGTTTTGTGAAAAATTAAGCCTAATACTATCCTTGCATTTAGGATCAAATTCTGAACCTGGTGTTACTATAACATTTGCCTGAAAACGTAATAAACGAACAAATGTATATAAGTCTACGCTGAGTGAAGGGAGTTGTGGAAAAAGATAGCTTCCAGCCTGTGGAGTTACAGCAAAAATATTAACAGACCTAAAAATTTCAAGTAGTTCATCTCTAATTAACTCATGTTCATGGATACGGTTTTTCATCCAACCTATAGGCTCATGAAACCAAGTATCTAAAACTGCTTGATTATAACCAGCAGTTCTCAATGAGACAATGGCTTGAAGACTTTCCATTCTTTCAATCAAATGGGCAGAACCAAATGCAACTCCTAAACGAAATCCACTTAAAGATTCAGTTTTTGAAGGTCCCATAATGGTAATAAGGCTTTTAGGACTAAAATCATATGAACGAAGGTGAGTATAAGTTTCAGAGCTAAACAGCATCCTGGAATACAGCTGATCAACAATGACTGTAACTCCATATTTTTCTGCTAGATTTCCAATTGTTTTTATAGAGTTTTCTGAATAGACAATTCCTGTTGGGTTATTTGGAGTCGAAAAGACAAAAACCTTAGTATTATTTTTAAATGCTTCTTCAATTTTATTTAGATCTGGAGTATTATCAAATTTATTATTCTTATAATTTAGAGGAATTGGCACTACTTCACCACCAAAAAATTTAACAAGTTTACGATTAGCAAAATAATCTGGTTCAATAACAGCAACCTTTGTACCCACGGTAACTGTTGCACCAAGTGCCAAAAATAATGCCCCTTGAGTACCTGGTGTGATAATTAATTCGCTATCATATTTGATATGTTTTCCTGTAAATTTTCCTAAACTAATAGCTAGTCTATTTCGAATTTCGGCCGATCCTCTGTATTCAGTATAAGCTTGAGAGGCTCCTTTATTGAAACCATTTTTCCATGAAATGTCAGAATCTGGTATCGGAGGAAAAGCATCTACATCTCCATGTGAAAAATCTACTAAGATGCCATCTAGCTTATCACCAAGCATAATAGAACTAAGATCATCTAAATTTTGTCTAATTTCCTGTCCAGGAGCGTTTTTTGATTCAAGAGATTTAAATTTTTCCTCTATTGTCATAGTCGTTTGGTTAATAGTAATAATTGTTGTTAAATTTTCATTTAACAATTTACATTATTTTGACATAACTATTATTTCAAAAATATGATAATTATCATCTATATAGAAAAAATCATCTATTTTTTATAGGATTCTTTCCTTCGATAATTAGCTTCAGAAAGAAATAAAATTTTCACTATATTAAAAAATATAAAACCAGTTTTTATTATGAGTTCAAGAAGATCGTTTATTAAAAAAAGTGTATTAACAGCAAGTATTCCAGTATTTGCTCCAAATACAGAGTTGTTTTCCATTTTGAAAGGAGCTCCTTCAGATCAATTAAATATTGGAGTTATTGGAACAGGAGCTCGTGGTCAAGGATTAATAAATATAATTAACAGAATAAAAGGTATAGAGTTAATTGCAATATGTGATACTCTTCAATTTAGATTGAATGAAGCTTCATCCCTTGCCCCTAAAGCAAAACAATATTCAAATCACCAGGAAATGCTTTTATTAAAAAATTTAGATGCAGTAATAATTAGCACTCCTTTAAATACTCATGCTGCTATAGCATCTGATGCTGTTGATGCTTCAGTCCATATTTATTGTGAAAAAACAATGGTTAAAGGTGATCAAGATACACTTGATTTGATTCAAAAAGTGCAAAACAGTCACAATAAGATATTTCAAACTGGTCATCAATATCACAGTTCAAGATTATATTCGCATGTTGTTGAGATGATTCAAGCAGGAGATATTGGCCAAGTAATTGCTATTGATGCTCAATGGAATCGTAATGGAAATTGGAGAAGACACGTTCCAAATCCAAAATTTGAACGTCAAATTAATTGGAGGATGTATCGTGAATATTCTTATGGACTTACTGCAGAACTGAGCTCTCACCAAATTGATTTCTGCAATTGGTTGCTACAAGATAATCCTGTAAAAGTAGCAGGTTTTGGCGGAATAGATTATTGGAAAGATGGACGTGAAACATATGACAACACTAATTTAATTTACTCATATGCAAATGGAATCAAAGCGAATTTTACTTGCTTAACCTCAAATGCTAAAGATGATTATCAAATCAAAGTAATGGGTGATAAAGCCACAGTAATTATTAACTATGATAAGGCTTGGAAATATCCTGAAGGAAAATATAATAAAGTAATAGGAGATTTTGATGGTGTTTCTGGTGCAACGCAAAGTTGGACAGAGGGAAAAGGTAATTTAATCAATTTTAATCATCTAGAACCAACACGCCAAGCTCTTGAAGATTTTAAATCCTCAATTATTAACAATACTATTCCACTATCTAATTTAAAAAGTGGTGCTGCTGTGTCCTTTGCAGTTGATATGGGAATACGTGCAATGGATTTGAAACAAGTTGTTTCATGGAATCCAAAATACGATTTATAGAATATTAAACATTAATTTAAGAAACTTCTTTTATGAAAAATTTATTTACAATTATTATTACTTCTTTATTTTTAATTAACTGTAATAACCCTAATCCAATGATAGAACAATGGTCAGACAAAAACTCTGAATATGGTGGAGTTCCTGCATTTGACAAAATGTCTCCTAAGCTAGTTAAAGAAGCAATGCTCAAAGGAATGAAAATGAGTCTCGAGGATATTGATAAAATTGCAAATAATTTAGATGCACCAACATTTGAAAACACTATTGAAGAAATGGAAAGGTCTGGAAAGCTTCTAAGTGATGTTTATCCATACTATGGAATATTATCTAGTAATATGTCTAGTCCAGAATTTAGAGAAATACAAAGTGAATTAGCACCTAAGCTATCGGAATACTCAACATTAATCAACCAAAATGAGAAATTATTTGAAAGAGTAAGCGCTATTTACAATTCATCTAAAAGCAATCCTCTTGAAGACGATCAACAAAGAGTTTTAGATTTAACTTATAAAAGTTTTGCTATGAATGGAGCTGCTTTGAATAATGATAAAAAAAAGAAATATGCTGAAATTAATCTAGAACTATCAAAACTATACAATGACTTTTCTAATAATGTTTTACACGACGAAGAAAATTATGTTACTTACTTGGATGAATCTCAATTAGATGGTTTATCAGATGGATTTATAAAATCTGCTCAAAAAATTGCACAAGACAAAGGTTTTGATGGTAAATATGCAATAACTAATACAAGATCATCAATGGATCCATTTTTAACTTATTCTACTAATAGAGCTTTAAGAGAGATTGTTTGGAAAAATTACTATTCCAGAGGAGATAATGGGGATGAATTTGATAATAATGAAATTATTGCTGAAATTTTAAGATTAAGAAAAGAACGAGTTGGTTTATTAGGTCATGAAAATTATGCTCAATGGAGATTACAGGACAGGATGGCAAAAAATCCTGAAAATGCAATGGCATTAATGGAAGCAGTATGGCCTGCAGCTATAGCTAGAGTTGACGAAGAGGTAGTTGATATGCAAAAAGTTGCTAATACGCTTACTAATTCTAAAACAACTATCGAACCTTGGGATTACAGATTCTATGCAGAAAAAGTTCGAAAATTAAAATACGATTTAAATTCTGATGAAGTCAAACAATATTTACAGTTAGATAAATTAACAGACGCCATGTTTTATGTTGCAGGTGAATTATTTAATTACAAGTTTATAGCTTTAGAAAAAGGAAGAATACCTGTTTTTCATGAAGATGTAAACGTTTGGGAAGTTAAAGACAAGTCCTCCGAAGAACATATTGGATTATGGTACTTAGATCCATACGCTAGACAAGGAAAAAGATCTGGTGCTTGGGCTACAACATACAGAAGTCACACCACGATGGATGGAAAAACTAATGTATTAGCTTCTAACAATTCTAATTTTGTCAAACCAGCACCCGGGGAAGCGTTGTTAGTTTCATGGGACGATGCTACAACTTTTTTCCATGAATTTGGTCATGCCTTACACTTTTTTGCTTCTAATGTCAAATACCCTACTCTAAATAGTGGTGTGAGAGATTATACTGAATTTCAATCACAGCTTCTTGAAAGATGGTTATCTACAGACAGAGTGATAAATCAGTTTTTAGTTCATAATCAGACTGGTAAACCGATGCCTAAAGAACTAGTTGCAAAAATAAAAAAAGCATCTACATTTAATCAAGGATTTGAAACGACAGAATATTTAGCTTCAGCGATTATGGATATGAAATTTCATTTAGCTGATCCAACAAATATAGATGTAGATAAATTTGAAAAAGAAACATTAGCTGATCTAAAAATGCCTTCTGAATTACCTATGAGACACAGAACACCACACTTCGGACATGTCTTTTCAGGAGAAGGTTATGCAACTGCTTATTACGGTTATATGTGGGCAGATGTATTAACTGCTGATGCATCTGAAGCATTTGCTGAAGCTCCTGGTGGATTTTATGATAAAGATGTTGCTAAAAAATTAGTAGATTATTTATTTTCCCCTAGAAATTCAATTGATCCAGAAGAAGCTTACCGTTTATTTAGAGGAAGAGATGCTAAAATTGAAGCCTTAATGAAAGACCGTGGATTTCCTATAAAAACTGAATTGTAATTATTAATTAGTAATCCACTACCCTGTTACTTTCGCTATTTTTATTAAAAGTTTATAAAAATTATTTGAATTTTCTAATCTTTATTTGATACATAATCCCAAGGGCAGCTAACAAAAGCCCAATAAACTCTCTAGCACCCTCTAAATAAGGTTTGTCATAGACCATTTCCCCAAAAATCTCTTCTTTATTTTCAGTATATAAATAATCAATGAATAATGAAAAATGAAACGCAGAGTAGGTTATTAAAACTGTAATTGATAAAATCAAAACAGACTTGGGAATAGCCCTAAAGGTGTTGTATAAGCATATAAGTGACACAATAAAATATATAGAAAACCACAACAAACCATCAGGATCATTTAATTGTAAAATCGCAAAAATCACAAACAGAATAAATAAAATTAAATTTTTAATTTTATTTTGTTTACTTAACGCCACGAAATGTTTCATTTTTTCATCTTTTTTGGATCTCCAGTTGAAAGCATATAGGCAATTAAATCTGCTAGCTCTTGTTCGTTAAGTCTGTTGATAAGGCCCGAAGGCATTGGAGAAATTTTTGATAATTCAATCTTTTTTAATTTATCTTTTCTAACATTGACTGTAATGTCAGTTGCAAAAGGACTTATACTAACTTCGATATTGTTTTCATCTTCATTTATGGCTATTCCCGTAACAACAGAACCATCAGACAAATAATAGTTTGAATACTGATACCTATCACCTATTGTTCCAGACGGATTGATAATTGCTTCTCCAATGGCATCAACTGTAAACCTTGAACCTATTTGAGTTAATTCAGGCCCAGAAACTCCACCCTCTCCATTCATACTATGGCATGAAATACACAATGTAGCTTTATACATATTTTTACCACTTTCAAAACTGGCATTTTTATAATTTTTTTCATAAGCAGACATCAATAATTCAACTGTCCAATCAATTCCCGGACCTTGTGGCTGGATTATATCCTTCATATCATCTGAACTGCGTTTAGAAGAAATTTCAGTTAATTNTAAAAGGTAGTCTCTTTCTTGTTCTGGAACATTTTCCAATGCTGTTTTTTGAATAGCCTTAATAAACTTTAAATACATTTTACCTCCAGCTTTTTGAAGCGCACTACCAAACCATTCAAAATAACGCTCCCTAGCTGTACTTGACCAACCTTTTTTAAGGTAACTTAAACTATGAGCATAACTTATATTACGTTGATTTGGCATGTTTGCTAACATATTTTCTACGTCTTTTCCGTATTGTTCACTTCTGTTAGAAATATCACTGGATAAATAGATTTCTTTCATACCCTCTAAAGAGGTATTCGTTTCCATTTCTAGTAATGTTAAATCAATAATTTCTTCAACCTGTAAGTAACTTAAAGTCTTACATAATTCCATGTTCACTGCTTCAGAACTTACTAAATAAGCTGGCAAAAACAATTTTTTTATTATTTCTTTTATTTCATTTGGCAAACTACCATCAAATCTTAACATTAATAAATCAATTGCTCTTATAAAATTTAATTTATTAGTCTCATTTAGATTATTCCAATTAATTTTTGTTAAAGTATAAAGCGCTTCAGTTCTAGTGTGATCATCGCCGTGACGTGCAATTGCTAATGCTAATTCTAAGATTGTTTCAACAGAATTATTTTTTTTAATCTCATCTTTCCAGTGTGAAAAATCTAAATGCTCTAAGGCTACTCTTGCTGAAAAACGAATAGCACGATCTTTATAATCTAAATGCTTTAAGATAAAAGATACCTTTTCTGGATTAGGTGAAACATGTAATCGTTCAAGTTCATGTCTTAATTCTCTATCTTTTTTTCCTTTTGAACGCTCTTGAAGTTCTAGTACTTCTGACGGTAATTCACCCTCATAAGTTACTCTATACAACCCAGATTCAAGACGCCTTCCACCTGTTAAAAAGTATAATGCTCCATCATCTCCTACTATTCCATTTGTTAATGGCAATGGAACACCAGAAATAAATTCAGTAACCTCAGCTTCAAAAGAACTTCCCTTAGGATTTAATTTAGCATGATACATTGTTCCATAACTCCAATCAAACAAATACAATCCATTTTGATAATATGCAGGAAATTTTAATCCACTTCCATCCAATAAACCAGTTGGAGAACCCTGTCCCAAATTGACGATTCCCGAAAGATTATCAGGATAATAATCTCGAAATTTACCAGTTCCTGTTCTCCATCCATAATCTGCTCCGCTAGTTACATGATTTAAACGAATTGGTCTATACCATGGCATTCCAAGGTCATACTCCATATCAGAATCAAAACCGAACAATTCATTATCACGATTAAAAGCTATATCAAATGTATTTCTTGTTCCAACGGCAATCAAAGTCCAATCAACACCATCAAAATCAGTCTGAGCTACCCAACCACCTGGCGCTTTTCTTGAATTTGCATGACCGCTTGGATCTTTAATAACTGGCAATAAATTATCTTCTCCCCAAACTTCAGGCACACGACCATGCACGTCATTTGGAATATCAGTATGATTACCAAAAACCATGTACATTGATTTTCTATCAGGTGACAATTCAATACTATGTGGCCCATGCTCACCATTACCTATTACTGTTTTTAATGTTTTAACAGTATCTAATTCGCCATCATCGTTAGAATCTATAATCTTATACAAACCACTTTTAATTTTATCATCATAAGAATTAACTAAGGCAAATAATTCGTTGTTATGAAATAATAAACCTTGAGCCAAACCAACATTCAAATTTAATTCCTTAACATAAAGGCTATCTTTTCCATTAGATTTCTTAATTGTTGCTTTATAAATACTTCCAAATTGATCAGATGCATAAAAACTCCCTTTATCATCCTTAGCAAAACTAACCCAAGATCCTTGTTCATTATCTGTTGGCTCATAAAGTTTAGAAATAGTAAACCCTTTAGGCAGGGTGATATCATTTACAGTAACTTTTTCAATAATAGGATATTCATTGTTTGTTTCAAGACCACAAGACGAACAAATAATAAATAACAGTAAAAGATTTTTTATATTCAAAACATTAACTAAAAGCTTTTTTAATTTCTTCATTAATTCTATTTGGTTTATTTGTATTGGCATTTATTAAACACCATATCGTTTTAGAAGTTACTAATAATTGATTAGTTTTTTTGTTGAATATTTCCACTACTCTGCTTGATTTAACTCCTTCAGTTTTATCGACATAGGTTATTATTTTGATTTTTTCATCTAAAAAGGCAGGGTGATGATATTGAATTTGATGTTCTAACAAAACCCAATAGTAATTATTTAATATTTCGTTAGAAACTAGATTTCTCCAATGATTTTTTGCTATTTCTTGTATCCATTTAACNTATATTACGTTATTAACATGATTCAAGTCATCTAAATCAATTTGTGTAACAGTAATTTCTTGTTCTAAAAAATTCATTAAATCATGTTAATTGTTTTTTACAAAAATCATACAGTGTTGCCAGGGAAGATTATCTATGTTTTTTCGAAGTTTAAAACCCGCAGCTTCCATTTCTTTAATAGCTTGTTTTTCACTCATTTTGTGTATAGTTTTTATTGGGACTAATGGATCTTCCGCTCTGTATTCAATTAAAAATAATTCTCCATTAGATTTTAACGCACTTTTCATTGATGCAATCATTTCTATTGGAAAACTAAACTCATGATATACGTCAACCATTAAAATTTTATCAACTGAATTTTTAGGTAATTCAACTGTTTTTTCAGTTCCAAGAATTGTTTCAATATTACTATTTTCACTAAAAGTTTTTTTGTTTTCAATAGCCATCAACATTTCAGTTTGAATATCTACAGCATAAACTAAACCATTTGGAGCTAAAGAGGCCATTCTAAATGCATGATAACCAGAACCTGCTCCAATATCAGCGATAACATCATTGGGCTTAATCCTCATATTTTTAATCAATTTAGAAACATTTTCTTCTTTTTCACGTTCGGATCTTTCTAGCCAACCAATTCCTTGATAACCCATAACATAAGCAATCTCTCTACCCATATACCATTTTCCAATCCCATTAAAATCTCCTTCCTTAAAAATATATTTGTTTTCAACAATAGAATTTTGTGCTATACAATCATTTGATTGTAATATGACAGAAATTAATAATATTAGAATGGTCAAATTTTTCATTTATAATCGATATTTCTTAAATATTTTTTGTCAATATAAAAAGTCCCAAAAGGTATTACAGAAGCACTTAATATAATAAGAAAAGATTTAGAACTCCAGTTAAATTTTTTTCGAAAAATAATTGCAAAAACGACATAACTCATAAATAAAAGTCCATGCGGCATTCCAAGTAGTTTTACATAAAATTCATCATTACCAAAATATTTTATAGGAACTGCGATAAAAAGCAATAACAAATAAGATATTCCCTCCAGTAAACTAATTAATCTAAATAACTGTTTCAAATAATTTTTAATTTTTAGATGCATTATAAAACTGCATTCCTAAGTTAGACTTATAGTTATGATCGAACAAAGTAGCATTATCCCAGTGCGAACCAGTAGCCCATAGCGTTGAACAATTTGTTGAAACCCAAGCAGGTTCCCAGTAAACAATACCTTCTCCTCCACTTTGAAATATTTTTGTTTTTAAATCATTCAAGTAATTTAATTGTCCTTGCTCAGATGCAGGATAGCCAGTAATTAATGCATTTTCATTAAAAATATTATTTGCTGAATCTGCATTATTTAATGTAAAAGGATATCCGGTTTCTACTATCATTAATCTTTTATTATATGTTTCAATAGTGTTTTAATGGGTGTATCAATAGAATTTAAATCATATTCAGACCACATAGGATAATACGACAACCCTATCCAATCATAGTCTGTAACACCTGCAGCACTCGCTTGTTCAAACCACCATAGTCCATTTTCAGGTTGAGCTATATGTAACATTATTTCAATTTTTTTATTTTTTGAAGAACTAATATCTCTAACAGCTTTTATTCCTTTATTTATTAATAATGAGTTTCTTGTCCAGTCAATAGGCCATTTTAATTCTCCAGTTTGTAAAATCATTGCATTAATTTCATTACCGACTTGAACAATTTCAGGCAAAAGGTTAGAATTAGCTAAATCATTTAGTGTATCATATGTGTAATTATAAAGTAAATCTCCTAATGGTCCTGTATTATTAATTTGAGTCAACCAAGCTGAAGGTATTTCTTGAACTGNAGGGTCTGCCCAAGTATCTGAATAATGAAAATCTAATAAAACTTTCATCCCCTCGGATTTAGCACGTTGAATAGATTTTTTTACATCATTAAGATTAGAATAGTTTGTCCAAGTTGGATTATGCCACAGCCGAATACGTACTATGTTAGTTCCTGCTTCTGAAAAAATTTTATAAGGATCTTTATCGTTACCATTTAAATCTTTATATACAGCACCACATTCTTCCATTTCGTTAACATAGGATAGATCGGCACCATAATAAAAAACATCAGAATCAGGGTTTTTTTGAACAAGTGATTCGGAATCTTTCTTGGAACAAGAAATTAACAAAAAAGATAAAAATATAATATTAAAATATTTTTTCATATTTCAATTTGTTTTCCTGTTCGTATTGACTTATCAGCAGCTAAAACTATTTTCATACTATTAACAACATCAACCATGTCTTGTGTAATATCTAAATCTTCATCGATTACTTTAAGAAAATATCTCTGTTCTATTTCACATAATTCATCATGATTTGGTTCATCTTCAGTATTAATATATTGGTCTTGATTTAAAAAGACTCCTTTATCATCTCTTTCTTGATTATGTATCAAAAGCATATTTGTTTTAGTATGACTATTAACTGTAGAAGATTTAATATTAGTATTTTCCGAAGGTT
>JGI26118J46590_1000084_pt1 | contig 22885 bp, 26 predicted proteins | sample AOAMet_66_BLW_10_2_FD_46590 | JGI IMG/M metagenome (IMG submission 46590)
CTCTTAAATCAGTAACAAGTCCAAAACCGCGACTTAATTATGGTTTAAAAAATAAAAAATATTTTACATCAGCAATGGATTCAAGTGATGGATTATCCACTACTTTAAATGAAATGTCAAAACAAAGTAAAAAGAAATTTGTCATAAATAAAATACCATTAAACAAAGATTTAGAAATGTATATAAAAAAATACAATTTGAATTTAAATTCAATAGTATTTCATGGAGGTGAAGAGTATGAATTTGTATTCACCATACCCTCAAAATATAAAAAAAGAATAATTGAAAACTCAAAATTATTGAAAACTCCAATTATTGAAATTGGTTATGTAACATCAGGCAAAGGAGTACATCTAAAGAANAATGAGGAAACAACCATACTGAAAGATTTAGGATGGAAACATTTTAAATAATTATTCACCGTAANAAATTTCTCTTTCAACATTATTTACAATATTAATAATTGATTCAGCAGGTAAAATCGAAACACATTCTTTTATCCACATATTGTCAAGATATAACAAGCGTTTCATATCAGCTTCTAAAAGTTCATCGGGATTTGAAGTAGGATAAAGTGTATGAATTTTGTAGCCTTCATTAGCAATTTCTTGACATTTTTTTTCTAATGGTGATAAAATTACATCATTGATCGGTATAACAGATTGTATCAATACAGAACCTAACAATGCAACCGCAACCGCAACTACAATTGCTAACAAGATAATAGAAGCCATTAAGAAATATTCAATAAATTATAGTATATGAATAATGAAGAATTTTATGCCAAGTGACCAAATCAAAACAATTTAAGGAAATCAATGTTTTTTAAACCCTTTAAGATCTGGTAAGCATTGTCCGAAACCGAAGTAGAAGCACCAGTTGAAACAACTGAGGCAGTAGTCGAAGAAGAAAAAACTGAGGCAGTAGTCGAGACAAAAAATCAACCAGAAACCAAAAAAGAAGGTCCAGAAAAATGGGGAATCGCTCACATTTACAGCAGTTATAATAATACAATTATTCACATGACAGATCTTACTGGTGGTGAAACAGTTGCCATTAGTTCTGGTGGAATTCACGTAAATGCAGATAGATACGAATCATCACCATTTGCTGCAATGAAAGCTGCAAATGCAGTTGTTGAAGCAACAAGAACAAAAGGATTCACAGGTTTTCACATAAGAGTTCGTGCAGTAGGAGGAGTTGGTTCAAGAGTTCCAGGCCCAGGTGCACAAGCAGCTATCAGAGCATTAGCAAGAGGCGGATTTAAAATTGGAAGAATTGATGATGTAACACCAATTCCTCATGACACCACCAGAAAGAAAGGTGGAAAAAGAGGAAGAAGAGTTTAGGTAACAGAATTTACTTTTACATTACAACCTCGAGCAACAAAAAAGTCACTCATAAATTTAGTAAATTTTCCTGCTTCATCATTGAATTGATATTTTGCTAGTATGTCAGAAAATTTTTCAGATATACTTGTTTGAAAATTAGATTTAAATTCTAATTTAAAAAATGTCCAACCAAATTTTGAAGATGGTTCACTAACAGAATAACTTGCATAACAATTCAAAAGACTCTCCATATGGGAAAGATGTTTTTTTATACAAAGTAAATCATCCAGATAATTTTTTGTTCCAATTTCTAAAGTAATATTCATTCTACATCATCATTATCGGATTTATTGCTAAGTTTATCAGTTAAAGAAACAAATTTTCCATCTTGTTGAATGTTAATTTTTGTATCCATTTTTACATTTAATCCAATTGAACGAAATAGTCCCAATAATTTACCACCATCAAGAACTTCAGTGATTTCACCGGTTTTAATTAATTCATATAATTTATCAATTATCATTTTAGTTTCATTTGGAAATTGAGATTCAGCATTTGTTAAAACCTCTAATCCCCTAAACCCTAATTGTTTTATCAATGCCTCACGAGGATTGACAGTTTTTTCTTCAGTTGATTTTGGTTTTTCATCAACAGTTTCTCTAGAAGAAATATTTTTTTGCATTTCAGCTAAACGTTTTGCCTGCAATCTTTGAAGTTCAGAATCATCGTCACTCAACCTTTAATCACTCCTATAGGAACCAATTTTGCAACTTTAGTGGCAATTCCCAAATTATGAGAGACATTAACTACTGAATCAACATCTTTGTAAGCTTCAGGAGTTTCTTCCACAACACCATCACGAGTAAGNGCTTTGATAAATATGCCCTTATCATTAAGAGATTTTTTCACATTNTCTTCTGTAAAATTTCTCCTAGCCTTTGATCTTGACATAGTTCTTCCCGCACCATGTGCAGTAGAACCAAAACTNAGATCCATAGAATTAGATTTTCCTAATAAAATCCANCTTGAAGTNCCCATTGAACCAGGNACTAACACAGGTTGTCCTAAATCTCTGTATTTAGAAGGAATTTCAGCACGATTTGAAGGGAATGCTCGTGTTGCNCCTTTTCTATGAACAACTAATTTTCTTTCCTCACCATCAACTTTGTGCTTTTCTACTTTAGCAATATTATGTGCAACATCATAAACTAAATTCATATCTAAATCAGATTCTGTTTGATCAAATACACGTTCAAATGATTTCCGAGTCCAATGAGTAATCATTTGTCTATTACTCCATGCAAAATTTAATGCAGCAAACATTGCTTTTCTATACGACTCACCCTCTTCAGAATTATTTGGTACACAAGCAAGTTCTCTGTCAGGCAAATTAATGTTATATTTTTCCATAGCTTGTTCTGCAACTCGAAGATAATCACTACAAACTTGATGACCGAATCCTCTAGAACCACAATGAATTAAAACTGTAATTGTACCTTCTTTAATTCCCATTCTATTTGCTGCTTCCTCATCATGTATTTCTGCAACCTTTTGAATTTCAAGAAAATGATTACCAGAACCAAGACTTCCCAGTTGAGGTGCTCCTCTTTTTCTTGCTTTATCAGAAACTTTGTTTGGATCAGCATTAGGTATTTTACCATTTTCTTCACAAACATCAGAATCATTTGATGAACCATAACCATGTTCAATAGCCCAATTAACACCGTTAACTAAAACTTCATCAAGTTCTGAATTTGTTAAACGAACTGCACCTTTAGAACCGACACCAGAAGGAATAGAACTGAATAAATCATTCACTAGATCTTTTAATTTTGAACGAACTGTTTGTTCATTTAAATTTGAACGAAGTAATCTTACTCCACAATTGATATCATATCCAACACCGCCAGGACTAATCATTCCTTCTTCAGCATCCATAGCTGCAACTCCACCTACCGGAAATCCATATCCTTCATGACCATCAGGTAAAACAACACTATGGCTAACAATTCCAGGAATTGAAGCAACATTTCGAGCCTGCATAATAGTCCTATCAGATAGCATTTTTTGGAGTAATGCCTCATTTGCATAAATTCTAACAGGAACTTTCATTCCAAGATTTGAATCAGCATCAATTTGATAATGATTTTCTCCAATTTTCTTTGGGTTTGTTGATGACATAAGTATCGGTAGAATTTTCTTTCAATCCAATTTAAATCATCATAAGTATTCTAAGAATAATTTTAAATGAATCAGAATTCAAATTAGATTATGTTAGAAAAGGCAATAATTACACAAAAAGCAAATCAATTACTTGCAGAATTAAGAGCAAATCCAGATTGGGCAATAGATGAGAAAAATTTCAAACAAGGTTATTTGAAAGCATTAGAGTGGGTATTATCAGATACAGGAATTAAACAAAAATGAATAGATGAAATCAATCGTATAATGATCGCAAAAATACATAAAAAATAAGTAGATTTATTTTCTAATATACAAATACCAAGATATTGGCAATTTTACCTATTGATAATGGTCGTTACGGGACCAAAGAAATGATGGAAATTTTTAGTGAACAAAAGAAAGTTGATTATCAATTAGAAATTGAAGGAGCTGCTGCAATTTCTCAAAGTGAAATAGGAATGATTTCAAAAACAATAGGTAAAGAAATTCACAGAGCTGCAATGTCAGGTAAAATTACTGCAAAAAGAATTAAACAATTAGAAGCAAAAAGTGATCATGATACAGCAGCATTAGTAGAATCACTAAGTGAGAAATGTTCTAAAAATGCAAGACCATGGATTCACTATGGCCTCACAAGTAATGATTTAGTTGATACAAGTAATTCCATGCAAATGAGAGATGCATTACAAATTATTGAACCAAAAGTTGCAAAAATGGCATTAATTCTTGCAAAAAAATCTGTAAAGTATGCAAAGATACCAGCAGTAGGTAGAACTCATGGACAACATGCAAGCATCATTTCATTTGGATTAAAATTTGCTAATTGGGCAGCAGAAATGGCAAAACATGTAGAACGTATTGAAGAAATTAAAAAAAGAATTTTAATTTGTAAAACATTAGGAGTTGTTGGAACTGGTTCTCTAATGGGTGCAAAGTCATTAGAAGTGCAACAAAGAGCCGCAAAGAGATTAAAATTATTCCCAGCAGAAGTAACAACACAAGTTGTACCTAGAGAAAGATATGCAGAATATGTATTTGAATTGGCATTAATTGGTGCAACATTAGAAAAAATTGCAATAGAAATTAGAAATTTACAGAGAACCGAAATAGGAGAGGTAGCTGAACAATTCAAAAAAGGTCAAATGGGAAGCAGTGCAGTTCCTGTTAAAAGAAATCCAATAAAGAGTGAACGAGTATCATCATTATCAAAATTGGTGAGAAGTCAAGTTGCATTATCTTTTGAAAATATTCCATTATGGCATGAACGTGATCTTTCAAATTCAGCTAATGAAAGATTTGTGATTCCAACTGTATCCATCTTAGTTGATGAAATGTTAGAAACGATGACTAGAATTATTTCTAATTTAATGGTAAATGAAAAGAGAATTGTAGACAATCTATACATTACAAAAGGACAAATTTTTGCAGAATTTGTTTTAGAAGCACTAATCAAAAAAGGAATTCCAAGATTTGTAGCATATAGGGATGTACAAAGAGTTGCATTTGAGGCAAATGACAAAGGAATGTTATACAAAGATGCAATTAAAAATGATAAAGCATTCTCTTCAAAATTAACAAATAATGAAATTGATGCAATTTTTTCACCAGAAAAACATCTTGGAGCATCACCAAAGATCATCAGTAATGTAGAAAAATCAGTTCAAAAAACCATAAGAAAATTCATCTAGTTTTCAGTAAAGATTTATGAATTTTAGAACCATATTGTAATGCTTTTTTTCTTTTACTACAAGAAATTTCAGGAACACCTACAGTACCAGCTAATTTACGTATGATATGCTTACGATATAGATCATCAGAACTATGAATTTTTTCAGTAATAGGAATAGTTTTGGCATATTCAATAAATTTAGCAGATAGTAGTGGTTGTAGAATTTGTACATCAAACTCTGAAGCAATAACATTGACAGCTTTCATCATTTTTAATTCATTTTCTAATTTTGAATTCATTACTTCATTGATTTTAGTTTGACCGCCGATAAAGGCTTCACGATATGCATTATATCCACAAAATAATTCATCAATACCATTACCAGTAATAACAACATCAAGATTCAAACTTTTTGCAAGTTTTGAAACATAATGGAAAGCAATACAATTTTCATTCCAAGATAAATTATCAGTGTCAATTACTTTATGTATATTTGAAGTAATTTCAGGAAATGTTTCAGGATCAATTTCTAAAATATAATGAGAATAATTCAAGTGTTCATTAACTTCTTTAGAAAATACAATATCATGTGATTCTGAAAAACCTATAGTTAGTAAAACAACATCAAATCCCATATCAGTGCATATTTTTGAAACTAATGTACTATCTACACCACCAGAAAAAGCAATGCCTATTTTCTTTTTTGGAACAACATCAGAAATAGAATTTTTTATATTTTCTAGCAATGTTTGGTTGATTAAATCCATGAACTCACATTAAATCATAGAATTAATTTTACATATATTTCCATAAACTATGTGTAGATAGGGAAAATAGTCATAAACATCGTAATAATGAAACATTTTACGGATAAATAATGGAGCCTGGAGATATTTTTAAAAAAAGAAATTTATCAAAAGTTAATTTTGATTATGAAGAATTAATTGGAAGGAATTTATCAAATACAAATTTGAAAGGAGTGAATCTTAAAAATAGAGACATACACAATGCAGATTTGAGTGGAGCAGATTTGAGTGGAGCAGATTTGAGCAATACCATATTATTTAATGTAAAACTAAGAGGAGCCAATTTACAAAATACAAATCTTGAAAATGCAAAACTTTGGGATACAGACTTGTATGGAGTAGATCTTACAAATGCAAATATTAGTGGAGCAGATTTATTTTATGCAGATTTAAGAAATGCAGAGTTAAGAAATACCAATTTAAGTGGAGTAAATTTAAGACATACAAATTTTGAAGGTGCTACTTTTATGTCGATAGATTTTACAAATACAAATTATGATCTAGATACATTAGAAACTATTTCAAAAGATATTAAATTGATTTTAGAAATGCATGGTAATCTTTGGTAAAAATAGAATTTATCAATCTTTTAATTTAACAATATCAATAAACCAATATGATAAAATTATCAGAATCAAGCATAGAAGAGAAATTAAAAAACTTGCCAGGATGGAGTGTTAAAAATGATAAATTATACAAAGAGTTTCAATTTAATGATTTCAATCAAGCATTTGGTTTTATGACTAGAGCTGCTATGGAAATTGAAAAAATGAATCATCATCCAGAATGGTTTAATGTGTACAATAGAATCACAGTAGAATTAACAACTCATGATGCAGGTGGCATTACAGATAATGATGTAAATCTTGCCAGAATTTTAAATTCTTTAATTTAACGATAAAAAAATAGTACTCAGGCATGTCATTACAGAATTTATATTATATCCATAGGCAAAAAACGTCACATGGCTACAAGTCCTACAATTTTAGATTCAGATTTCAAATACATCGATAAAAAGGGAAATTTGCTTAAAACAAGAACAGAATTAACAGTAGCACAAATGCTCACATTTTTAGAAAATGAATACGAATACAGTTATGAAATGACACTAAAAAATGGGGAAAAAGTAAAAATTGATTTTAAGACTGCTAAAGGGTTTATCGAAGTAATAGACAATGATGCAGATATTGAAAAGTACAAACAAATCAAAGAAGATTTTCCTGAAGAAAAAATAATGGCAATTGGACATGCAAAATATGTTGCACAAATTAAAGAATTACAAGATATAGTATATTATGATAAAACACCACAAACAGGTTCAATATTTTTAGAAGATGCATCATTTTCATTTGATTATGCACACATACTTCCATTAGTTGAAAAATGTTCAATCCTACACGGACACACTTCATCTGTAATGGTAGAACTTGTTGGTCAAATGAAAAATAATTTATTAGTTGATTTTGGAATAGCTAAAAAAATCATCAAGGAAGTTATCAATGAGTTTGATCATAAATTTTTCATCAATAGAAAATATCTAAAAAAAGAAGATGAAACTCATTATCAAATTAGTTTTGATGGACCAAAAGGAATGTTTGATTTACAAGTTCCAAAACATACAACATATCTCTTAGAAGGTGAAGCTACAGTTGAAAATCTTTCAAGTGAAATTATTAAATTATTAGCTCCTAAAATGCCTGAAAATGTTGAAGCAGTAGGAGTTTACATTTATGAAGGATACAACAAAGGGTCTCATATAATTTCCAATATTGAAAGGTAGAAAATGGAACCTAAAATATCAGAAAAAGCATGGAATCCAGAATTAGAAAAAAATATTCTCAAACAATGGGAAGAAAATAAAATTTATGATTTTACACCTGAAGAAAATAATTTCACAATAGATACTCCACCACCATATCCATCAGGTAGGCCATGGCATATTGGTGCTGCAGCTCACTATTCACAAATAGATATGATAGCACGTACTGCAAGAATGGCTGGAAAAAATGTGTATTTCCCAATTGGAATTGACAGAAATGGATTACCAGTTGAACTCTATACTGAAAAAAAACATAAAATTAGAATGAGAGAAACAGAACGAGGAGAATTTCTAAACTTATGCAGAGATGCATTAGACGATTTAGAAGCAGAGATGATACTAATTATGAAAAATTTAGGAATTAGTGGAGATTTTGCAAATTACTATAGAACAGATTCAGAAGAATACAGAACATTAACACAATCAACATTCATTAAATTATGGAAAAAAGGAGAAGTCTATCTTGCAAATAGACCCAATAATTATGATTGGGTTTCAGGAACTACTATTGCAGATGCTGAAATAATTTATGATAATTTACAAACAAAACTTGTTTACATGAAATTTAAAATTAAAGATACAGATCAAGAGATAATTATTGCAAGTACACGACCAGAATTACTTTGTGCATGTAAAACAATTATTGTAAATCCTGAAGATGAAAGATATTCAAAGTATATTGGTAAAAAAATAATTGTTCCCATAACAAATTCAGAAGTAGAATTAAGAACACATCACTCAGCCAAAGAAGAATTTGGATCAGGAGCAGTAATGGTTTGTAGTTATGGTGATCAAAATGATGTTGCATTATTTAGAGAATTACAATTAGAAGAAGTAGTTGCAATTGGATTAGATGGAAGAATGACTGATGTTGCAGGAGAATATGCAGGATTAAAACCAAAACAAGCAAGAACAAAAATTATTGAAGATTTAGAAACTGCTGGATTTGTTGAAAAAATTGAAGATATTGTTCATAGAACTCCAATTTCAGAAAGAAGTAAAATTCCAATTGAAATTATTCCTATGGAAGAATATTATCTTAAACAAAAAGAAAAAATTGGAAAAATGAAGGAAGTTGGAAAAGAGATTACATTTCATCCTACCATGCATAAGCAAATTTTGATGAATTGGTTGGAATCCATCAATATTGATTGGCCAATTTCAAGAAGAAGATTTTATGGTACTGAAATCCCAATTTGGTATTGTAAAAATTGTTCAGAACCACACGTTCCAGAACCAGGAAAATATTATAGGCCATGGAATGAAAAATGTCCAATTACTAATTGTACAAAATGTAAATCTACAGAGTTTATTGGTGAAGAAAGAACGTTTGACACATGGATGGATTCTAGTGTATCCCCATTATTCATTAGTAAATTTAACAGAGATGATGAATTCTTCAAGAAAGTATATCCTGTATCGATAAGACCACAAGCAAAGGATATTGTGAGAACATGGTTGTATTACACATTATTGAGGTGTGATGAATTAACTGGAGAAAAACCATGGTCTGAAGCTTGGGTCATGGGATATGGTTTAGATGAAAAAGGAATGAAAATGAGTAAAAGTAAAGGAAATGCAATAGATCCATTACCAGTAATTGAAAAATTAGGCGCAGATACTTTTAGATTTTGGAGTGCAAGTGAGATTAATCACGGATATGACTTTAGATGTAATGAACAAAAAATTGAATCAACAAAGAAATTTTTAAGTAAATTATGGAATGTGTCCAGATTTTTATCAAGTTTTCCAGTAATTGATTCAGGAATTCCAAATGCTTCAGATAAATGGATTTTATCAGAATTAGATAAATTAGTAAAAGAATGCAAAAAAGGTTATGAAGAATATAATTTCTTTATTCCTGCAATTGCAATAAGGGAATTTACATGGAATGTATTTGCCGCACATTATATTGAAATGGTTAAAGCAAGAGCATATGGCATTGATTTCTCAGATGAAGAAAGGGATGCTGCAATATTTACACTTCATAAAACATTGGCAACAATTTTAAAATTATTAGCTCCAATAACACCATTCATTACAGAACATCTTTGGAAAATATTGTATTCAAATGAAAGCATACATCAACAAAAACAAGTTAGTGTTGAAAATATAGAAGAACAAACAGACATTACTAAAGAAATATCAGAATTCAATTCCAAAGTTTGGAATGAAAAAAAATCTCAAAACTTGTCATTAAAAGATTCAATAAAAATTGAAATTCCAAAAATACTAGAACCGTTCAAAAAAGATTTGAAATCAATGCATAATTTAGTAGATTGAATAGATGTATTAAAAAAGTAAAAAAAATATTTTAAAAATTGAAAAAATAAAAATTAGTTGTGTCTAGGTGTTGCTTTTCCTGTTACTTTAACAATTTGTGGGTCAACACAGATTTTTTCAATATGTCTAATTCCCATTAGTCCTGAAAAGATCACTCCATCACCCCATTTGTTTGTGGTAACTTCTATAGGAAACTTGTCTCTACCTTCTTCTTGTTTTTGTTTAAGATCTACACCTTTCTCATATACTACATCAAGATGAACATGTGGTAAGTCAGGACCAACGTATTCCTTTAGATTCTTTTCAAATAGCATTGTTTTGATTAAGAGTTCAGGATCAATTTTTGGATGTACGGTTTTGATCTGATCAAAGAACTGATCAAATAATGGTGCTATAGAACCAGTTGTATGTTGTTCTGTCATGTCATTCTAAAGATTTTATTCTATTTAACAGAGGATAAAAAAATTGTCTAGTGCCAAATTGGATAAAAAAATTTGTAATATGGTAATTAGTTTTTCAAAGTGTTTGTAAGATTTACAAAATATTTGTGTAATGAAATATCACTAGTTAATTCAGGATGAAATGCTACTCCAATTACATTATTTTTCTTAACAGCAATAATTTTTTCATTAAATTTTGATAAAACTTCTACATCAGAACCAACATCAGAAATAGATGGAGCTCTTATGAAAACTCCATTAAATGTAGGAATTCCAATAGAGTTTAAAGAAATATCAGATTCAAAAGATTCTCGTTGTCTTCCAAAAGAATTTCTTTCTAATTTAATATCTAAAATATCCAAAAGAGGTTGATCAATTTTTCCTACAACTTTATCTTGTGCTGTTTTAGATAACATTATCATTCCTGCACAAATTCCCAAAACAGGCATTCCTTGTTCAATTTTTTCTTTCAAAATCTTTAATGAACCATTAGCTACAGATAGTTGTCCAATAGTAGTACTTTCACCACCAGGGATTACAAGACCATCCACTTTAGAAATTTCATCAGGGGTTTTAACACTAGTAACAGTTCCATCAATGTCTAATGCATCAATNGCAGCTTTTACAGATAAAATATTTTCAAGGACATCACCTTGTATTGATAAAACTCCAAAATTAAGACTCATGCTGAACCTCCACGATCTTGCATACGTAANTCTAATGTTTTAACATCTAAACCATGAATAGATTGTCTTTCATCAATCATTTTTTGTGCCTCTTTAACTTTATCAGATTCATTCCAAAAAGTAGTGGCTAAAACAATTGCATTAGCTCTTTGTTGTGCGTCATCTGCACTAAAAATTCCAGACCCAACAAAGATACCATCACATCCAAGTGACATCAAATATGCTGCATCTGCTGGTGTTGCAATTCCACCAGCTGCAAAATTTACAACAGGTAATCTTCCAAGTTTTGCAGTTTGCTCTACAATATCNTATGATACTTTGAATTCTCTTGCNATACGTACTAAATCTTGATTATCACCAGAATCATAAATTGATTTAATTGTTCTTAATTCGTCATTAACNTTTTTGATATGTGTAATAGCTTCTGCAACATTTCCAGTTCCAGGTTCACCTTTTGTTCTGATCATAGATGCACCCTCTTCAATTCGTCTCAAAGCTTCAGCCAAAGATCTTGCACCATTAACAACAGGTGTTGTAAGATCCCATTTCCAAATATGACGTAACTCATCAGCAGGAGTTAAAACTTCAGATTCATCTATCATGTCAACATCAGTTTCTTGTAAAACTAATGCTTCACTCACATGTCCAATTCTACATTTAGCCATTACAGGTATAGTAACAGAGTCCATAATTTCTTCAATAATTTTTATGCTTGCAGTTCGTGCAACACCACCAGCTTTTCTAACTTCTGATGGAAGTTTATCTAAAACCATTACAGAAACAGCACCAGCTTCTTGAGCAATTAATGCTTGTTCAACATTTGTAACATCCATTACAACACCATTTTTTTGCATATGAGCAAAACCACGCTTTAAGGTACTGGAACCACGTATAGTATCAAGGGAGTCTAATTTCAGAAATAATACCTTTAGCATTAATACGTTCACCAGATAGAGGTAACATACTCTAATTTTTCTTCAAGCCTATTTGTACCTATTCACTAATTTCAGACATTATTTTATCCAACTCAGATTCAACCATGGTGATTATGGGTGGAATAAAATCAGAGGTTGCAGAAGATTCTGGCCAATGAATTTGATTAACACGTCCATTGAGTGTAATTTTAACTGAAGATTTTTGGTAATCAGTTACATTTTCTAAAACAGAAATTGAATTAGGCTCTATAGCAATAAAACCAGTTTCCTTTATCAGAGCTTTAATTTTATTTAATTTTTTTTCATTAATTTTTGATTTGATATCAGGTTGAGGATATCCTTTTTCAGTTAAAGTGTATTTTATTTCTCCATCATTTTTGATTAAAAGAATTTCAGTTTTTTGTGAACCAGTTCTCTCAGCAATTCCATTAGATATTTTTTTTAATTGATGTTTAGTATATTCAATTTCAAGTTTATCAAAAGAATTTGCTGCAGATGTTGGAATTTCATTTTTTGTTATTAATGGAACTGCAAGTAATATTGCAGCAATTACAGGAATTGCTCCTAGTAGAAAGTAGATTGGTTTGGCCATTATCGCTTTACAATACAAGATTAGTGATTATTGCAAATAAATCTTGGTTAAAGTAAGTTAAAATTCAAGCAAATAATTTTGATTCATGTGGGTTCGTAGCCTAGCCTGGTAGGGCGATGGTCTCCAAAACCATCGATCGTCGGTTCAAATCCGATCGGGCCCATTTTTTATATTATTTTTTATTTCTTAGTACATTTAATGCAGAACCATGTTTGAACCATTGAATTTGAGATTCATTATAAGAATGATTTAATAGAATTTCCTCTTTATTTCCATCATTATGAGTAATTATACAAGTAACTTGTTTTTGAGGTTCTAAATCATCTAAATTAATTAAACTAATTTTATCATCTTCAAGGATTTTTTCATAATCATTTGGTTCATGGAAAGTTAATGCTAAAACACCTTGTTTCTTCAAATTTGTTTCATGTATTCTAGCTAAACTTTTTGTAATCACTGCAACACATCCCAAATATCGAGGAGTCATAGCAGCATGTTCTCTACTGCTACCTTCACCATAATTATTATCTCCAATAATTATCCAATTCAATCCTTGTTGCTTATACTGTCTAGCAATTTTTGAAAAAGGTTCAATCTCATTATTTAAAATATTTTTCCCATTTCCAACTTGATCATTAAAAGCATTAACAGCTCCCAACAACATATTATCACTAAGATTATCCAAGTGACCTCTAAGAGACAACCATGCACCAGCAGGAGAAATATGATCAGTGGTGCATTTTCCTTTTGCTTTAACCATTATTGGTAGTTCAACAAAGTCATCGCCATTCCATTTAGTAAAAGGTTCTAAACGTTGAAGACGTTTACTGTTAGAATCAATTACAACTTCAATATTAGTAGAATCAGGAGGAGGAGCAACAAAAATTCCATTAGGAATCTTAAATCCTTCTTTAGGGACTTCAGGNGCAATTGATGGCGGTTGTAATTTGAATTTAGTTCCATCTGCAGCAATAAGATCATCTTTCATAGGATTAAAAGATAATTTTCCACCCAATGCTAATGCAATAATCATTTCAGGACTTCCTATAAAATTAAGAGTTGTTCTTTGACCATCATTTCGTCCCGGAAAATTTCTGTTAAAGGTTGTTACAATAGAATTTTTTTCATTTTTTTCTAATTCNGGTCTATTCCATTGTCCAATACANGGTCCACATGCATTTGCCAATACAGTTGCACCAATTTCTTTTAGAGAGTCCATTTGACCATCTCTCTCAATTGTACCTCTAATTTGTTCAGAACCAGGAGTTACAAGTAGTGGAATTTTTGATTTAATTCCTTTAGATTTAGCTTGTTCAGCTAAGCTAGCTGCTCTAGACATGTCTTCATAAGATGAATTAGTACAACTACCAATTAATGCAACAGAAATTGGATCCACATAATCATTAGATGTTACATCATCTGCAAGTTCAGAAATTGATCTTGCCAAATCGGGTGTATGAGGTCCAACAATATGAGGCTCTAAAGTGGACAAATTAATTTCAATTATTTTATCAAAGAATTTTTCAGGATTTGATTCAACTTCAGGATCTGCAACTAGTAATTCTTTATTTTGGTTTGCAAGTTCTGCAATTTCTTTTCTATTAGTATACTTGAGATAAGTTTCCATTCTTTCATCATAAGGAAATATAGAACAGGTTGCACCAATTTCAGCGCCCATATTTGTAATGGTAGCTTTTCCAGTGCAACTAATGGATTTGGTACCAGGGCCAAAATATTCTACAATAGCATTAGTTCCACCAGAAACAGTTAGTTCTTCAGCAACTTTTAAAATAATATCTTTAGGTGCAGTCCATCCATCTAATTTACCAGTTAATTTTACGCCAACTCTTTTTGGATAAAGTAATTCCCATGGCATACCAGCCATAGTTTCTGCAGCATCTAAACCTCCAACACCAATAGCAATCATTCCAAGACCACCTGCATTTGGAGTATGTGAATCAGTTCCAATCATTAATCCACCAGGAAATGCATAATTTTCAAGAACTACTTGATGAATAATTCCTGCACCTGGTTTCCAAAATCCACAACCATATTTTGCACATGCTGATTGTAGAAATTTAAAAACTTCACTATTTTCATCTAATGAAACTTTCATATCAACATCACCCTGTACTTCAGCACGGATTAGATGATCACAATGAACAGTTGTTGGTATGGATGTTTGATTTAATTCGGCTTGCATAAATTGAAGCATAACCATTTGTCCAGTTACATCTTGTAATGCAACTCGATCAGGTTTAAGGAAAACATAGTCTTTTCCACCTGAAAAATTTTTTTCNTTAATTTCATTAAAATGACCAGNTAGNATTTTTTCAGTAAGTGTTAATGGTCTATCCACAACATTTCTAAACTTTGCAATATTTTCTTTTAATTTCAAATAAACATTAGAAACAAGTTCAGGAGTTGTATCAATTTCCATAAAATAAAGAAAATTCTACCCGAATTTAATATTTACAATTTAAAAATTAAAAAAAATATGAAAATAGGCACATTAATTCTCAACAATTATAAGCCAAACCCAGCTTTATAATGCGTTGTCAATAAATTCAAAATTTTGTAAGGAGAAACTNCAATATGGTCAATAAAGGATTCCCAAAATTTGGAATGTCACAAGCAGGTTCATTTGTTGCTGCATTAAAAAATTATAATTTACCAGATTTCATCTTAGTCTTAATTGCTAAAGAATGTAAATCCGAATTACTTGAAAGAGGAAGAATTGATGATAGATTACAAAGTATGAATGATGATGCATTGCATTTATTGCACAAAGTCTTCGTAGATTGTGAAGAAGATGATGCAGGCAAATATGCACAATACAGATTTTTTGCATATGTATCAAGCATGTATCATAAATGTGAAGTATTAGTAAATGAAACCATACCAGGTGCATCAGGTAAAAATCATAAAATTTTAGTTGCAGTAAAAAATAATGGAATGTATATTTCAGTTGCACATAACAAAGCAACAGGCAATCCAGTTAATAAAAAAGAAACAAATCGATTTTATGATATGGTGGATGATATCAAAAAGGGAGATCATGGAACAATGTTAACTGATGCAGTTTATGGTTCATCAGTAGGTTTTAGAACAGATGCATTAGTAGAACTAAAAGATCTAAGTAAGTCCAGAGATAATGACCCGGAGAACAAACTAGATTTCAAAACAGCTAATTTTGAAAATAATATTTATTCAGTTACAAAATGTTAAAATTTTTAAAATTAATTTTTAAAGTTAGTAATATCCATTGTTAAAAACATAGGTTTACCTTCAGTGATTTGAAAATCTTCTCCGTATTGTTGAAATTCTAATTGATCATAGAAATGTTTTGTCCAAACATCATGAACATCGTGAATGTATTTTTTATGACCTTTAATTCTCAACATTTCATGAACAATTTCATGTGAAACAGTTGTACAATTTTTCTCCGCTAAAAATAAATCATCATCAGATTCTTTTGGAGATTGCCAAAATATCATTCCAAAGTTTTCAGAGTGATAACCTTCACAAGTACAATCTGTCCAAAGAGGTTTAAAATGAGTCAAATAGAAATGATAGGTGTCATTACCACGTTGTTCATGATCACGAACAAGTGTATGAGTATCAAGTTTTTGAAAAATACTTCTAGGTTTTGTAATTAATTCATCACATTTAATTTCATAATCTATTCCAAAATTTTCTTTTATCCAATTTTTATAAAATTGTGCCATCTTTTTGACATATTCAAACTCAAACTTTCGTTTTTCAAGATCCTCTTCTTTTACAACAAAAATAAAATGCAGAATCATATTTAGAAAAAAGGGTGTTTATGTTTGGCCTTCAATACCCATAAGGGTAAGAGTAGAACGAATCTTTTCAATTTTTCTGATTTTCCAGGTAATTGTTTCTCGTAGTTTTTCAACGGTATCAGATTCAATCTTGGCCAAAATATCGTATGCACCAAAAGTTCCATGAACTTCTTTTACACCTTCTAAGCCCTTTAGTTGCCCAATAATAGCTTCTTCAGAACCTAGTTCACAGTTTATTAAAACATAAGCTGTTGCCATACAATAATAAGATAATTCTACTATATCAATAAAGCGATTTGATTAGCCTTGTGAAATTTTTAAAATTTCATCCCAAATATCTTTAGGAACAGGCATTACAGATAATCTTGAAATTCTAACAAGTTCCCAATCTTTGAATTTTTTATTATTTTTTATTTCAGTTAATGTAACTGGACGTTTCAAAGTTTTTTTATATTTTACATCAACAACAATAAAACGTTCAACATCCTCTTTTGGATTAGAGTATGGTTTTGAAGTAACCTGCATAATTCCAACTGCTTGTCTTTCATCACCAGTGTGATAAAATAAAATTAAATCACCAGATTTCATTTCTCTCATATGTTTTAATGCTAAATTATTATGAACGCCATCCCAAACAGTGGTTTTTTCTTTTTTCAATTGTTCAAAATTATAGCCTCTAGGTCCACTGGGTTCCTGTTTTGCTAACCAATAATTTACCATCACAAATTTTTGTTCTAACTAACGTTTAATGGTTTTTGAATGAATTTAATGTTCCCCGGTTCTGACTCGCAAAATTTCATTGGACATAGCCATACGCCTCATTACGTTCTGAAACCGGGGTTGCCCATAATGTAGCACACCTGGGTGAATTAGAAATCATTGGTATCAATTACGATCAGCGTCATCCTATTCCGTGTGTGTGCCTGCTCTTGGGCGTTTAATTATCAGATAAACCTACTAAAAACTATTAAAAATTTATTAAAAAAGAAATAAAATTTTGTGAAGGATTCTTGGAAATTAGAAATCAAAAAAAATTTTTAGTGGGATTAATAATTATGATTTTAGGTGCATTTATCATNGTTTTTGATTACCCTCAAATTGAATATTTTAATTATTTAGAAAATGATATTTACCAAATATTAGAAAATGATAAAAAAGAAATTTATCAAAAAATTCTTGTTGAATTTCTATTTGGAATTATATTATTTGGATTAGGAATTATGTTGATTTTAATTTCAATTCTCAAGAGATTTGAGAATAGAATCAGATAAAGATATTTCAAATCCAACTACAGGGACACGGATTTTATAATTTTCAATAATTTTAGAATCAATTTCTCCAATAATTCCAATAACATTCCCATTGAAAATGATGTTAGCACAATGACCATCTTCAAAACTAGAATTAACGGTAGTCTTGGTTTGAATTTGTATTCCAAATCCAATTTTCAATGCAGTTTGTAAAACAGATTTAATTTCAGTAAAATTTGCATCTTTATGGGCACTAATAACAGCAAGATTAATTTTTTCAGATATAGGATCATGAAGATTAAAAACACTACCAGTTTCAAACATTTTTTGAGGATATGATTCATGAATATTTCTTGAAAGATTCTCAATTAATCCAGGAAGTATAGAATCACGTAAAATAGTATGTTCTTGGCTTTTTGAATCCAGTACTGAAATAATTTTTTTAGAATCTCTATTAGTCATATCATACAAAACACGTTTACTACTCAAACTTGAGTTCAATGCTTCCAGAAATCCTAAACCAATTATTATTTGATTTAGAGATTTTAATTGAAGAGAGATGGGATTAGTATGACCAATAGTTTGAGAAGGAGACATTGTTGGCTCAAAATTTTGAATTCCATAGCCTAAAGCAACTTCTTCAACTAAATCCATTGGACCAAAAATATCAAATCTATATGCAGGTATTGTACAAACAATATTTTTTCCTTTAGATATTGCATTTAATCTAGATTTTTTTAATGAAGCAATAATTTTTGAAGTATTAAGATTTAATCCAAGAGTTTGATTAATCAAAGAAGGATTAACTATCATTGTTTTTTCTTTTAGTTTAGGTGAAGAATTCTTTGCTCCAGAGATTTGAATATGTTCTAAACTGAATCCAGCACTTTGTAAAATAGTTGCCACAACTGAAAGCATATCTTCAGCATCATCTTTATTAATTCCAGTAACTTCCACAAAGAGATTTTTTGTTTTAGTAGTTACAGTAGTTACTGCAGCATTAATGATAGGAGGAAATGAAACTGTTTTTTGATTTGTATCAAGAATTATGGGTACTTGAGAAGATTGTCCTAAAAGATGACCATAATCTTTACCTGTTTCAGTATCAGCAATTATTTCAGAAATTGAAAGTTCTTTTTCAGAATTTAACGGAATAAATTTATGATTTTTAGTTGTGGTAGTGTAGATCAAAGGAAATGAAATTTTATCTAAATCATGTATTCCAATAGAAGATTTTTTCCGTTTTCTACCAATTCCAAAGTGAAGATCCTCTTGCATAGTCATTAATTGTTTAATGGTTTTATCATCAATTTTGCCATTTTTAGCAATTATTCCAGTCACAAATGGACGAATTTTAGAGACAGTTGGTTTTACGGATATAGAATAATTCTTAGATTTTTTAATAGTAAGTTTTACTGAACCTGTTTTAATTCCAAGCAAACCTTGTAAACCCAGTGCAACTCCATAATCAGTTGAATAGTCTGGACGGTTTGGACTATATTCAATTCTAACAAGATCTTTATCCTCAGATTCTATATCTAATCCTAAAAATGGTAATGAATCAGAAATTTGTTTTTTAGAAACCTTACCAATTAATTTTTGGAGACGGGAAAATGATAATTCAATTACTGGCATTTTGTATTACTCCTTAACCATCCCAAATTATTATTATAAAATTCTCTTACATCATCCAAACCATACTTTAACATAGCAATTCTCTCAATACCACCACCCCATGCTAAAACAGGTTTAGTGATTCCGAGAGGTTTAGTAACTTCAGGTCTAAAAATTCCCATTCCAAATAACTCAATCCATTTTCCTAATTTTTCATTGTAAACCATTGTTTGAAGGGAGGGTTCAGTATATGGGAAAAAAGTTGGCCAAAATTTAATTTTAGTAATTCCAATTCGTTTATAGAATTCTCTTTGGATTCCCATCAAATTTCTTAAATTAGCATCTTTACCAACAACAATACCTTCAATTTGATTAAATTCAACTAGATGTTTGTAACTAACTTTTTCATTTCTAAAAACTCGTCCCAATGAAAAAATTCGTGCCTCATCAGGCTTATTTTCAGCTAAATGTTTAATCGTTACACAAGTAGTATGTGTTCTTAAAACCATTTTACGGGCTTCATTGATATCCCATTGATATCGCCAATTTTTCTTATGAGAGTTAGAAACTTTGTTAATTTGTTCTGGTGTTGCAATTTTTTTAGCAGAAATCCCATCTAAGAAAAAAGTATCTTGCAATTCTCTTGCAGGGTGATCTTGTGGAGTAAATAAAGCATCAAAATTCCAAAAACTAGATTGAGTCATGTTACCAAGTATTTCTGAAAAACCTAATGTAACAAAAATTTCACGAATTTCATCAATAGTATCTTTTAATGGATGTGTTCTTGCAACAAAAATTTCAGGAACTTCAGCTTCAACATCTATTGCTCCAGAAGTATTTGAAATATCTAAAGATTTTGCGGAAGTGGTTAAGCTTATTTTTTTATTTTTAAGTACATCCTCAATTATAAAATCAGGACGTTTCAATATTTCACTTAAATCATTTGTATCAAGTTTATCTTTAGATAATTTGCCACTTCCAATTTGTTGAAGAGTTTTTTCACCAGGCAATACAGAAGGAATTGTTTTAAGAATAATTTCATCAGATGAAGTTTCAATCCAATTATTTTTTCGACATAAACCCATTGCAGGACCAAAAACAAATCCTAATTCTTTTTGTAAATCAGATAATTTCCTAGGTCCATTTTTAACTAAATTTAGCAATCTTCGTTCAGGTAATCCTTTTTCAAAAGAATCTAAACCATTTTTACCTAAACTAATTACACTTGATTTTGATTCATCTACAATAGCCAAATCTTTTAGTTTTAACCATTCAATTCCACGTCTAACTTGATCTGGTGAGAGTTGAGTAGATTTTTCGAGTGTTTCAGGGCTCTGAATTGAATTTTCTTTTAGCGAATTAATGATTTTTTTTTCAATATCATGAAAAACTTGTGACAATAGATCAAAGATCGAAAAAGACTTTTTAAACCTTAACCTAAGTCATGTTGAATGTCAGCTGATGAATTCATTGTAACTCCTTGGCATGTTGAGGGAGATATCGATTATGATAAACTAATTGAAAAATTTGGGACTCAAAAAATATCACCAGAATTACTTAAGAAAATTAAGAGTATGACAAATGAGGACCATTTTATGCTCCGAAGAGGGATATTTTTCTCACACAGAGAAATGAATAGAATTTTAGAAGATTATGAAAAAGGTAATGAATTTTTTCTTTATACTGGAAGAGGTCCATCAGGTCACACGCACATAGGACATCTAGTTCCGTGGGTATTTGCAAAATGGTTACAAGATAAATTTGATGTGAATTTATATTTTCAATTAACAGATGATGAAAAATTTTATTCAAAAACGAATTTAACTTTAGAAGAGACTAAGAAATTTGCATATGAGAATGCTCTAGATTTTATAGCATTAGGTTTCAATCCAGAAAAAACAAAAATTATTATCAATACAAAAAATATTCAAACATTATATCCTATTGCAGCTCAAGTTGCAAAAAAAATAAATTTTTCAAATACAAAAGCAACATTTGGATTTACTAATGAAACAAACATTGGAATGATTTTTTACACATCGTTACAATCAGCACCATGTTTTATAGAAGACAAACCAGTTTTGATACCTTTAGGGGTAGACCAAGATCCACATTTTAGATTAACAAGAGATATTGCACAGAAAATTGGAAAACAAAAACCAGCATTAATTCACAATATTATGATTCCCGCATTAACAGGTCCTGGTGGAAAAATGTCAGCATCAGAAGAAAAAGGAACAATTTACACAACGGATACACCAGATGTTGTAAAAAAGAAAATTAACAAATATGCATTTTCAGGAGGACAACCAGATATTGAACAACATAGAAAGTTAGGAGGAAATCCAGATATTGATGTATCATACCAATATTTGAGAATATTTTTTGAGCCTGATGATAGCAAATTAAAGAAAATTTATGAAGATTATAAATCAGGAAAATTACTTTCAGGAGAACTAAAAGCAATTTTAATTGAAAAAATTAATGAATTTCTCAAAACACATCAAGAAAAACGAGAAAAAGCAAAACAGCAAATAGAACAATTTCTTTTAGAAAATAAATGAAAACCAACATTACATGTGATGACGAATATGAAGCTCAAAAATTAATGAGTCTTATTTTCATTAAAGAAGATAAAGAGACATACATTACAGGAATTTTAAACATCATAAAAAATGAAATGATCATTTCATTGAAAGATAAATCAGCTCATAGTGTTTTACTCAAAGATGAAGAAAATGTAGAAAAATTTGCTGATTTTATACAATCAGTAATAGACAAAGAACATAATTTAGTATCAACAAAAATGATTAAATCAATTATTGAAATTATCAAAGAATAAGTTAAAAATCATCTAGGAAAATATTTACTTCTTTTAGATTTGTTTCTTGGACGNTCTTCTTGTGGTTTTGGGGCAGGTTCAATAGAATCATTACAATTTGAACAGAATATTTTAAGTTCCTTTTTAGCAATATCAGGTGCAGAAATATATTTTCCCCAAGATGCAGCTTTACTACCACGTCTAGTTTCAGTCGAAAGTTGATTATTATTTTCGTCACAAATACCTAAAGATCGTTCATCATTGGAGCCACAACTAGAACAGGTTTTTCCACCTAAAATTTCATATAATTTTTTCTGTAATGATTCATTGAATTTAGCAGAACCTCCAGAATAGAAACTTTCTTGTTTTCTCAAAACTTTATCACTTTTTCCCCTAGATCTAGAATTATCTCTAGAATTTCTTGAACCTCTGTCGTCTCTTGAATATCTTGAACCTCTGTCGTCTCTTGATGGTCTGTCGTCTCTTGAATATCTTGAACCTCTGTCGTCTCTTGATGGTCTATCATTGTCAGGATTATCTGGTTTGTATTGTCTAAAGCAATCACTACAGTAAACTGGTTTATTGCTTCTTGGAACAAATGGAACTGTACATTGATCACCACAATCAGCACAAGTTACAGTTGTATCTT